>Ga0208297_1000437_pt1 | contig 83763 bp, 75 predicted proteins | sample LMS_cellobiose_e_FD_187367 | JGI IMG/M metagenome (GOLD analysis project Ga0208297, IMG submission 187367) | Rumen-fistulated moose microbial communities from Alaska, USA - LMS_cellobiose_enrichment (SPAdes) (version 2) | ecosystem: Host-associated > Mammals > Digestive system > Stomach > Rumen... | reverse complement strand
TTTTACACCTCATGCCCCGGGTTCGATTCCCCGGGCATAGGTTTTTTATTGTATTTTGGGATATTCAGGACAAAAATGAAGGGGTGTTCAGGCAGTCCTGCGTATCGGACTTTCTAAACACCCCCTTTTCTCTTCTAAGCATACGTGCCCCCATTATTCATTGACATCAGTGTAAGAATAATCGCACTGTTGCATTATTAGCAATTGAATTTTTAATATCAAAATTGTATTTCAACAAACAGTTATCTCATTGTTAAATTTGTTACCATAATAACTACCTGTGTTTAAATTTGAAATTTCATTATTTAAAATTATTGAAGACACAGATTGAATTTTCTGATTTAATAATTTCATATTTAATACTTAGAGATAGACGGATATGAAAGAAATGTCGATTGAATCAAGCGCAACCAGAAAGAATCTTTCTCTTAACAAGGCACTGGAACTCCTGGAGATAATGGTCTCCTATCAGCGTCCCTTCCGCCTATTGGATCTAGCAAATGACAGTGGACTCTCCACAAGCACAGTACATAGGTTCCTCAAGTCATATATAGACTCTGGCTATGTGCAGCAGGCAAAGGATACAAAGCTCTACTACATGACGCTGAAGCTCTCCGGAATGGGAAACATCTGCCGCCAGAACTTCTCCCTATCGAACAACCTGCAGGGCTACGTAGAGAGGATATCGAACCACTTCATGGAGTCCTCCTCCCTCTGCATAGAGAACGACATGAATGTCGTCTACATTGCGACCCACGAGGGACCAGAAAGGATGCTCAGCACCCTTTCGAGGATCGGAAAGATCGCACCCATGCACTGCACAGGCGTCGGCAAGATATTCCTCTCCCAGTACTCGCAGGAGAAGCTTTCACTGTTTTTGAAGGTCAAGGGACTGCCGCACTTCACCGACCATACGATCTGCGACATCGACGCACTCAGAAGAGAGCTTGTCCAGATTGCCGAAAGGGGCTACTCCTGGGACAACGAGGAGTGCGAGATAGGAGTCAGGTGTCTCGCTGTACCGGTCTTCGACTACTCGGGTCAGATAAGTGCCGCTCTGAGCTTCTCATGCCCAGTTGCACGCTTTCCGAAGGAGGAGGAGGCCATCACATTCATGAAGGAGATAAGCATGGAGGCCTCCAGGGAGCTCGGCTTCAAGGGCTAGCTTCTCCTCCTGAAACGGAAATCCACCCTGTGCTCGATTCTCTCTCCTGGATCAAGGGTCAGCAGATGAGCCTCCTTCTCAAAGCCCTTTGCGGCCATATTGAAGAGGTCTGTCGAACAGGTCTGCGGCTCAAAGCAGATGAAGGGAGCTTCCTTCGTCGTATAGAGAACAACGTGGTCGTAGGCCTCTGAGGCGCTGATATCAAGCACATATGAGGGTGTCGAATACCTGCACTCCAGACTCTTTTTGCAGATGAATACAGTATCGAAGGCCAGCTCCGATGTGCTTCTTTCCACATTGAAGTCGAGTTCGGTCCCTTCCACAGCCCTGCACTCTCCAGTCGGCAGCTTGTCCTCTGTCGTGACCATCTGACTCTCTACATTGCACATCATCGTAGAACCCGGCTGCTTTACAAAGAACGGGTGGAGTGCAAGGCCATAGCCGAATCGGTTCAAGTCATTGTTCTCTATCCTGACACAGTGGGAGAGCGTATCGTCCTCTAGCGAAATTGTAACCGTGATGGTCGCCTTGAAGGGAAAGAGAGGATCGCTTCCATCGTACTCTCTTGCTCCGACGATCTTCCTCTCGGTGCATTCTATTACGCTGAATGCAAGATGCTTCAGATTTCCATGCATCGTTGCTGGATATCTCACACCATCGAAGCTGTACTGCTCGTTTCTTGTCCTGTTCGGTGTCGGGAAGAGAATCGGGATTCCATAGGTCTTGAACCTTGCCTTTCTCTTGTTCTCATCGACATGGACGCACTCCTCGAGGCAGAACTGGAGAGAGAGGACATTCATTCCATCCTCAGGATCGATTGCAGCTTTCAGATTGCCCTTTTTCAGTTCACAGATCATCACGATGCTCCTTTTAAGGTTCTGTAGTAATCCTATTATACAAAACTACCGCCCCATGAGAGGATCAGAGGCGGTAGAAAACAAGGTTGAAAAAATCTATCAGTTCTCTGGAGCCCAGGACTTGATAGCATCGATCGAACCACCCATGTCGCAAAGCTGTGTCTTTACACAGATTGCATCGATGAGGTAGCAGCGACCGGAAGCAACTACTGAGGCCTTGGCCCTTACGAGTGCCTCTTCGAGTTCCTTTGGAGAGAAGACTCTTTCTGCGACACAGCCGTAAGCTTCGCCAAGCTTTACATAGTCGATGGTACCATCCTGGTTGTATGGCATATCGACTGCATATTCAAAGCCATAACCCTTCTGATTCTGTCTGATCAGACCGAGATATGCATTGTTGAGTACTACGACGATGATAGGCTTCTTGAAGGCAGATGCGACTGCGATCTCCTCGCCCATGAAGGTAAGGCCGAAGTCACCAACGACTGTAACACTGAAGTTGTCTGGCTTTGCGACCTTCACACCGAAGGCAGCTGGAATCTCGTAGCCGAGGGTGCCTGCACCACCGGATGGGAGGTACTTGCCGGCCTTGTTGATCTTCTGAAGCTGACCACTCCAGATCTGTGTGATACCACAGCCTGAGGTGTAGTATGTGTCATCGTCGAAGGCCTTGTTGACCTCGTCGAATACTCTATGTGGCATAATCGGGGAGTCTTCGTAGTCGACCTTTCTCTCGAGACTCTTCCTGAGACCTGCAATCTCCTTTGCCCTCTCTGGGTTGATAGGAGCAAGCTTGGTCTTCTCGACCTCTGCAAGGAGAGCATCGACTGCAAGGGAAGCATCGGAAACGATTCCGAGATCCGGCTGGAAGACCATGCCGATCTGGCTTGGTTCGATGTTGATGTGGATGAACTTCCTGTCGCCTCTGTAGACCTTGAGAGCACCAGTGTGCCTATCGGAGAATCTGTTGCCGATTGCCAGGACGAGATCGGAATCAAGGAGGACCTTGTTGCCGATCGGCTGACCGACCTGGATACCTGCATGGCCTGCATTGAGGTAGTGATCCTCAGGGATACCGCCCTTTGCCATATATGTTGTGATCACAGGAATCTCGAGCTTCTCAGCAAGCTTTACGACCTTGTCTGCACAGCCGCTGATCAGACAGCCACCACCCATGATGATGACAGGAGACTTGCTTGCCTTGAGCATTGCAACAGCCTCGGCGATCTTTGCAAGGTCTGGCTTCACTACTGGAACCTCTGCTGGAACGTAGCTGTCGATATCGAAGTCGAACTCTGCCTTCTGTACATCGAGAGGGAGCTCAACAAGGACAGGGCCTGGGCGACCGGTTCTCATGAGGTAGAAGGCCTCCTTCATTACCTCAGGAAGGTCTGCCGCATTCTTCAGGCTCCAGGCCTTCTTGGTGACAGTCTTTACGATGTCAGGCATATCGACGCACTGGAATGGCTCCTGAGCAAGCTGGTCGACGTTTGCCTGTCCAACGACGCAGAGAACTGGCATGGAGTCGATGAATGCGGTGTAGAGGCCGGTGACGAAGTTGGTTGCACCTGGGCCTGCAGAACAGATTGCAAGTGCAATCTCCTTCTTGGCTCTCTGGTAACCATCAGCTGCATGGACGCAGGCTTCCTCGTGTCTCATGGTATAGTGAGCGATGTCCACCTTCTCAAGATACTTGTATACAGGGTTGATAGCAGCACCTGGGATACCGAATGCGGTGCGGATGCCTTCCTTGTACATGATTTCAACTATTGCTTCTGCAACTGTCTTCTTCATATTTTCTCCTTGTTCGACAATTTTATTTATTAAAATTAAATTTTATATTTGTATAATACCACAATATGATTTTTTTTCAAGACAATTCGATGAAATACTTGAAAATAATCCAGGTATTCTAGCGTTTGCTGCACAGTAGAAGAACAGTCCGTCAGACCCTGTTGCCTGTCACCACCCCACTCTTTACAGGAAGCCTGTGATCTGTTGTCACTCTGAGCTGCAGTGTCAGCCTGTCGCCCTTCGGAACGAAGTAGAAGAAGAGCGTTCCCATGACAGGCTCGAGCATCTGCACATAGATTGCAAGTGCATCCTCGAGATAGGCACCGGAGACAGCAGAGGTAAGACCGCTGTCGAATACGAATGGAACATATGCGTTCTTTCCAAGTCCAAAAACAAGTTCCTTCTCTTCTCCATTCTCAAGGACAAGTCTGATGTTCTCTCCCCTGATTTCTGCCCTTCTTATATTCGTCCTGTTCTCGGGGAACTCGTAGCTGCCATCGAGCTCTATCTCTCCCTTTTCGCTGCCTTCGAGCACCTGAAGGGCAAGTCTGTGCTGCTTGAGCTCCTCTGCAGCAATGCTGCTTGATTCCCTGTCAGCGCCCTCGCTTATCGTCCTGGCAAGATCGAAGAACATCTGGAGATAGCCCTCTATCTCCCTTGCATAGCCTGTAGTCACTACGACCATGTCCTCTTTCGGATAGCAGATCGCAAGCTGTCCACCCATGCCATACATGCAGAAGGCATCGCGCTCTGTTCTCCAGAAAAGATAGCCATATCCCTGTCTCAGGCCGACACAGTTCTCTCCTGCAGAGACCATGGTAGGAATCTGGAAGCTCGTCGCCTCTTCTACATACTCCCTGTAAGGGAAGTCATCTGCTGTTATTGCAAGCATGACCTTCATCATATCCATCGCAGTGCACATCAGACCAGAGCCTCCGAGGCTCACGCCCACAGGGTCAGTAATTATGTATGCATCCTTTGAAAAACCGATCTCATCGAGGAACCTCGATCTGAGGAAGTCCAGAAGCGACATCCCGCTCATCCTCTCGATGAGCTTCGTCAGCGTCTGCGGCCCTGTCGAGTCGTACATGAATACGGTTCCCGGCTCATGCTCTGGTGGGAACTTGAAGATGACACTGCCCCAGTCCGGGTCGTCAGAACGCTTGAAGGTCGTCTTTTCAAAGGGGGTTGCCATCATCAGGAGATTGCGGATCGTTGTCCTCCTGACCTCAGGAGCAAGATTCTCTGTGTCGTACTCGGGGAAATACTTCACTACCGGGTCGTTGATATCGAGTCTGCCCTCGCTCTGGAGGATTCCGATTGCAAGCGAAGTGAAGCTCTTCGTGCAGGAGTACATCCTCTGGAGGGTCGTGTCCGTAAAGGGTTCTGCATACTCCTCGTAGACTATTCTTCCATGCCTGGAGACAATGAGACTTCTGAGTCCGACCTTCTGTCTTTCCAGGTTCCTGAGTGCAGAGAGAAAGTATGAAGATGAGACATTCTCCCTCTCCAGAGTCGATCTTTCAACGTTCTTCAATGTTCTGTAGGATTTCATATTCTCCTCCCTTAAACGGCAATCAGTAGCATTCTATCGCCTCTTTGCGCAAATGGACAGTTTTATTTCTAAAATTATGTTTTGATTTATAAAATTTGTTGAAATCTTCCGTTTTGACGTTAATATATTAGTAGATTAACGCAATTCAGGAGCTACCATGGCAGAAGAGACCAGCGCGACAAGGAAGAACCTTTCACTCGACAAGGCATTGGGCCTGCTCGAGGTCATGGTCACGTATCAGAGGCCCTTCAGACTTCTGGATCTTGCCTCCGACAGTGGACTTTCTACAAGTACAGTGCACCGTTTCCTCAAGACATATATCGATTCGGGCTATGTGCAGCAGGCAAAGGACACCAAGCTCTACTACATGACGCTCAAGCTCTCCGGAATGGGAAACATCTGCCGCCAGAACTTCTCCCTATCGAACAACCTGCAGGGCTACGTAGAGAGGGTATCCGACCACTTCCAGGAGTCATCCTCTCTCTGCATCGAGAATGACATGAATGTAGTCTACATTGCGACACATGAGGGTCCTGCGAGGCTTCTTAGCACGCTTTCAAGGATCGGAAAGGTCGCTCCGATGCACTGTACCGGTGTTGGAAAGCTGTTCCTGGCAGAGTATTCCGACAAGGAGCTGGAGACATTCGTGAAGGTGAAGGGTCTGACAAGGTACACCTGGAATACGATCTGTGACCCATCCTCTCTCAGGAAGGAGCTCGAGATCATCAGAAGGCAGGGCTACTCCTGGGACAATGAGGAGTGCGAGATAGGTGCACGCTGCCTGGCTGTTCCAGTCAGGGACTACTCAGGAGCGATCGTCGCGGCACTGAGCTTTTCCTGCCCGGTTGCCAGATTCCCGAAGGAGGAGTCGGCGATCGCATTCATGAAGAGCATCGGCCTCGAGGCCTCGAGGGAGCTTGGCTTCAGCGCCTAGGTCGCAAAGCCCCTGAACTGCGTCATGTACAGCTCGTAGTAGCGGCCCCTTTCTGCTATCAGCTCCTCGTGCCTTCCTCTCTCGACGATGGTGCCGCCATCCAGCACCACTATCATGTCTGCATCCCTTATGGTCGATAGCCTATGGGCAATTATTATGCTTGTCCTGTTCTTCAGCACATGCTCTATCGCCTTCTGTATCTCCTTTTCTGTCCTCGTGTCGACATTGCTTGTCGCCTCATCCAGGATGAGTATCCTCGGATCCTGTGCAAAGGCCCTTGCAATTGCAACAAGCTGTCTCTGACCCTGGCTTATGTTGCTGCCGGAGGCTTCGAGCACCGTATCCAGCCCCAGAGGAAGCGACTTGACCATTCCATCGACCCGGCTCATCCTCATCGCCCTCTCGATCTCCTCGTCGGTCGCACCCTCATGCGAATATCTGAGGTTCTCCCTGATGGTCGATGAGAAGAGGAAGGTATCCTGAAGCACGATGGCAACATCCCTTCTGATATCTGCACGCCTGATTTTCGATATATCCTGTCCGTTGATCTCGATGGTACCGGAATCGATATCGTAAAAGCGCATCAGCAGATTGACGACTGTCGTCTTTCCACTGCCTGTTGCACCGACAAGTGCAACTCTCTTTCCTGCAGGGACATCGAGTGAGAAGTTCTTCAGAACAGACCTGTTCTTTACATATGAGAAGTCCACACCCCTGAACGAAACTGCAGCCTGCTTCTCCTCCTTCAGCGCCTCTCCCTCCATATCCTCGCTCTCGACATCCAGAAGCTCGAAGACTCTCTCGGCTCCAGCTATTGCAGTCTGGAGCTGGCCATACACCTGTGAAATCTCGTTGATCGGCCTTGCGAACTGGCGGGAATAGACGATGAATGCTGAAATCACACCAAGAGTTATCATGCCGCGAGAGGCGAAGTAGCCTCCGAAGACTGCTATTATCACAAAACTGAGATTTGAGATGCAGTTCATCACAGGACCCATGACTCCGGAAAAGCAGTCCTGCCTGATTCCCGCCCTTGTAAGACTGTCGGAGGTCTCCGCAAAGGTCCTTGTCCTCTCCTTCTGCTGATTGAAGGAGACGACGGTCCTGTACCCCCAGACCATCTCCTCCACATTTCCATTCAGACGGCCCAGCAGGCTCTGTCTTGAACGTGAGAACTTCCTGACCTTGCCGGAAAGGAATCTGGTCACCTTGATGGTAAGGAATATCGATATGAAGCTCAGAATTGCAAGCTGATAGCAGAGAACGAACATTATTATCGTTGTCCCTGCGATTATGAGAGCACCAGAGGCGAGGGAGGGAAGCGCCTGCGAGACTGTTGTCGAGATATTCTCGATATCGTTCGTCATTCGGCTCATCACATCCCCGTGCGAGTGCCTGTCGAGATATGAGATCGGAAGGTCGACTATCTTGGAAAAGAGATCACTTCTCAGATGCTTCACGATCCTCTGGCTGAGATGGCCGCTTATCAGAGTCTGTATGAACTGGCAGAGTGTGTAGGAAAGGTACAGAGATAGCATGAGGACCACGGTCCTCATCAGGTCTCCCTCACCTCCTGCTATGATATCCACACCTCTTGCCTGTATGCTCGGGGCTGCAACGCCGCAGACTGTCCCGACTATGACGATGCATACAAGGGCACATATCAGCCTCTTCTCTCTGGCAAAGTAGGCCCAGATTCTCTTCAGGGTTCCCTTCGCATCCTTGGCATGCTGTACCTCCCTGAAGCGGTTCGAGCCCCTTCTGTTCATCATGGGAAGGTTCTTGTCGACGAGCTGTCTGCTTGCACTCATACAAGCTCCTCCTTCCCAAGCTGGGAGTAGTAGATATCCTGATAGATTTCTGACTTCTCCATCAGCTCCGAGTGCCTGCCAGAGGCAGCAATCCTGCCGCCATCCAGGACTACTATCCTATCTGCATTGAGAATCGAGGCGATGCGCTGTGCAACTATTATCTTTGTCACATCAGGCCTCGCCTTCGAGAGAGCGGCGAAGAAGTCTGCTTCTGTCCTGAGGTCGAGTGCGCTCGTTGCATCGTCCATGATGATGAACTCGGCCTTCTTCAGAGTGGCCCTTGCAAGTGCAATCCTCTGCTTCTGCCCGCCAGAGAGGCTCATGCCCCTCTCCTCGACCTGAGTCTCGTAGCCCTTCTCCAGCCTTTCTATGAACTCGCTTGCCTGTGCGATCCTTGCACTCTCTTCGATCTCGGAAAGCGATGCGCTCCTGTCTCCCCAGGAGATGTTCTCCCTGATCGAGAATGTAAAGAGCTCGCTCTTCTGGAGTGCAAGCGATATCCTGCTTCTCAGACTCTCGAGTCTGTACTCCTTTATATTCACTCCATCGATCAGAATCTCGCCGGATGAGACATCATAGAAACGGGGAATAAGGTTTACAAGCGTGCTCTTTCCAGATCCGGTCGCACCGAGGATTCCCAGTGTCTCACCTCTGTGGACTACAAGGTCGATTCTATCAAGTATCGTCCTTTCGCCTGTGGGATAGGAAAATGAGACATTCCTGAATTCGAGCTCCCCTCTGGAACCATCTCCATCACTCCTTGGACCATCCTTGATTTCAGGCTCTGCAGTAAGTACCTCCCTGAGTCTATGCCAGGAGACAAGCCCCCTCGAGATGTTCTGAAAGATCATGACGACCATCAGAACTCCGTGCAGAAGGCGCATCGAGTAGGTCAGAGCTGCCATGACAGCTCCCGGCATCAGAGATCCGGATCCTACCTGGTAGGAGCCCATGACGAGAATCGCTGCCGTTATGAGGTAGATCATCGAGTTGAGGACCGGATTGAGGAAGGCGAAGATGACGATGATCTTCAGCTGGTTTCTTATAAGCTCGTCGTTGGCCTTGTTGAAGCGTACCTTCTCATAGAGCTCCTTGACGCACGCCTTGATTATCCTCAGCCCTGTTATATCCTCCTGAAGTATCGTATTCACCTGATCCAAACTTCTCTGCAGCTTGTCGAAGTATGGATTTGCCCTTGAAAGGCAGATTCCCATTACAAGGAACATGAAGGGAAGGACTGCAAGTACAGTCAGGCCGAAGCCCGGATATAGGCGGTACATGAAGAAGATTGCCCCAAAGACCATGAAGCCGTTTCGGATTATGCTCCTCACGAAAACAGAGAGCAGGTTCTGTATCTGTGTTATGTCGTTTGTGACCCTGGTGACAAGAGAGCCTGCACCCATCCTGTCCATCTGAGGAAAGGAGAAGGTCATGATCCTTGAAAAGGCATCCTTCCTTATGCTGTTGCCGACCCCCTGGCTGGATATGTGGACAAAGACATTGTTCGCAGAGCCTCCAAGTGCCCCGATGAAGGTCACGAGCAACATTATCGTGCCTGTTCGTACTATCAATTGGACATTGCCCATCAGCACACCCTGGTCGACGATTATTCTTATCAGGTTGGGCTGAAGCAGGTCCATGAAGACCTCGAGCGTCATGCAAAGTGCTGCGATTATGAAAAGATGAAGGTACCTTCTTATGTATGAGAACAGCATATCAGGGCCCCTTGAAATCACTATCCAGATGGCAATTGAGCTTGGAAAGCAGTTCGGACAGCTCTTCCTTCTCCTTCACAGAGAGGCAGGAGAACATCCTTCTATGCCTCTCCTCTCTGGCCTTTCTGTACTCCTCTGCCCGCTTTCGACCCTCCTCTGTAAGCTCCAGGATGAAGGTCCTTCTATCGCTTTTCGAGATCGTTCTTGCAAGGAGTCCTGCTTCCTCGAGCTTTCCAAGGACCTCGCTTGCACTGCCGGGCTTGATCTCGAGTCCTTCAGTGAGGTCCCTCTGACTCATGCTCCCTCTTTTAAGCAGTGTCATCAGGATGTTCTTCTGGCTTCCTCTTCCCTCGTAGAGAGAGCGGATAGTATCGCCAGCAGAGCGGATATTGTGGATGAGTTCGAGCTCCAAAGTCATGAAAAAACCTCAAGGTACCTTGATATTATTGCAGGATAACTCACCGCTCTGCAATCCTGAAATTCTTCATTCAGTGAGTATTTCTGTCGTAGAGGTAGGCAAGGCCCTTTGGGAGGAGATCCGGGTCGAAGATGTGCTCATGGTTGCACAGCCCTTCGACGGTCTTCGCATGCCAGCCTGTGATCACAAGAGTGACCTTCTCTCCCAGCTCGGCCTCGAATCTCTCGACAAGTCCATCTATCAGGCAGGCAGAACCGAGCACGGAACCGACCTCCATGCACTCTACAGTATTCTTTCCGATTGCGAAGGTAGGAGTCATCTGTCTGACCTCCGGAAGCTGTGCGGTCCTTCTCGAAAGAGCCCACAATCCAGTCTCGAGTCCTGGAGCGATGGCTCCACCGAGGAAGATGCCTCCCTCTCCTATCACATTGAAGGTAGTAGCAGTCCCCATATCGACAGTGACTGCAGGCAGCTCATACCTCGAAGCGACCCAGGCTGCATCGACAAGCCTGTCGTGGCCGACCTTTTCCGGATTCTCGACATCCATAGTAAGTCCCGTATCGAGATCGATGGAGACGGTTATCGGCCTCTTCTTGAAGAGAATCGTGAGGGCCTCTGTGAAGTTTGCAGATGAATTTGGAACTACAGATGAGAGGATGGAGCCCTCGAAGTCCTCGACGACATAGCCGCACTTCTTGAGTATTCGCGTGATGTCGTTCTTGTAGAAGGAGACAGTCTTGTCTGCAATCGTGTCCCCCTTCTTGTTGAAGACGACATAGTAGTCTCCATCCTTCCTTCTCAGGCCGGTGAAGGTCATTGTCGTGTTTCCGATATCGACTGCCAGGATCATGACCTTTCCCTCCTTTTCTGTATCCTATCAAGAAGAATCGAAGCGACCTCGTCCTTTCCCATCAGAGGAAGGTTCTCGGAGCCATCCTCTGTGATGATCGTGACCACATTGGTGTCAACAGCAAAGCCTGCACCCTTGACCTTCACATTGTTGGCAACGATCATATCGAGCTTCTTCTTCTCGAGCTTTCTCATCGAGTTGTCGATGAGGTCCTTCGTCTCCATCGAGAAGCCGCAGACGAAGATTCCTTCGTGCCTGTGATCTGTAACATAGGAAAGGATATCGTCGGTCCTCTCAAGTTCGAGGGACATCTCTCCATCCTTCTTCTTTATCTTCTCGGAGGCGACCTTCGTGGACCTGTAGTCTGCTACTGCTGCGGCCATTATGATGATATCGGTCGAGTCGAGGACCGACTTCACAGCCTCGAACATCTCCTTTGCGCTCTCGATCCTGATGAGATTGACATTTGGAACCGGTGCAAGACTCACGGGACCTGATACGAGATTGACCCTAGCACCTCTGAGCATTGCCTCTCTTGCAATTGCATAGCCCATCTTCCCTGTTGAACGGTTGGTAAGGAACCTGACAGGGTCGATCGCCTCCTGCGTCGGACCGGCAGAGACTGTGATGGTAAGACCTGCAAGGTCCTTCTCTCTCGCAATCCTGGAGACTATGCAGTCCACAAGCACGTCAGGCTCGGGAAGCCTTCCCTTTCCTGTATCGTTGCAGGCAAGAAGGCCCTCTGCACTGTCGATTATCCTGAAGCCGTACCTCTGGAGCTTCGAGATATTGTCCTGGGTTATCGGATTCTCAAGCATCGAAGTATTCATCGAGGGAGCGACAAGCTTCTCTGCCCTGCTTGCCAGGACAGTTGTGGTGAGCATGTCATCTGCAATCCCATTTGCAAGCTTTGCGATGATATCTGCAGTTGCAGGGGCAATGAGTATGAGGTCGGCCTTCTTCGCAAGGGAGATATGCTTTACATCGAACTCGAAGTCCCGGTCGAAGGTATCTGTAAGGCACTTGTTCGCAGTGATCGTTTCAAAGGTAAGAGGGGTAATGAACTTCGTGGCATTTGCTGTCATGATGACATGAACATCTGCACCCCTCTTTTTCAGATTGCTGGCAACCGAAGCCATCTTGAAGGCTGCTATTCCGCCCGAGATTCCGAGGATTACGCACTTTCCATCAAGTCTTTCCATATCGTCCCCTTCGATGGAATTATATATAAAACGCACAGCAATTGTCATTACCTACGAAAAAGGCCCCACTGCAAGATGCAGAGAGGCCTTGAAGGGATCGGACGAACCTATACGGTTATGGCGTCGTATCTTTCCCTGATGAATCTGCCGCACGCTTCGGCATTCTCAGGAGTTGTATTCTCGAGAGTGCCATAGATGAATGGCTTCTCCTTCTTTGCGAACCTGAGAATCTGGGTGTAGTCCATCTCACCGGTACCAGCCCCAATGGACTTGAGACCGTAGCCCTCATTGACTCGCATGAAGTCCTTGAAGTGGAGCATTGCGATATCTGGTCCGAGAAGCTCGATTGCCTGGGCAAATACCTCCTCACGATGGTCTACATTGTCGAGGTCGAGCATGTTTACAGGGTCGAACAGGACCTTGAGGTTATGGGAACCGATCTCATCGAGAGCCTGACGACATCTTTCAGGACCCCAGATTATATGCCTTGCAACCGGTTCGATGGCCAGTGTGACACCATACTGCTCTGCACAGCGGACAACCGGCCTGAGGTTCTCGATGAAGGTCTTGAAGGCCTCATCGCTCCTGCACTCCGGGCAGTACTTGTACTCGGCATTCGGAGCACCGGTCTCGGTGCCTACCATTCCACAGCCAAGCAGGGATGCAAAGCGGATGTGGGCGTAGTACTTCTCCTGGCTTGCCTTGATCACTGCAGGATCCGGATGGGCAAGGTTCAGATAGCAGCCAAGGACTGCAATATCCATCTTCGCATCCTCGAACATATGCCTGAGATAGTTCGCATAGCCTGGAGTCAGTGCGGAAGCAGTACATGGGTACTCCTTCATTGCCTTGCTGAGCGCAAGGTGCGTACATGTAAAGCCCTTCTTCCTGACAACTGGAAGAAGCTCCTGCATCGGCAGCTTCTCTGCATCATGCAGACGCAATCCCAACTGGATCATAATCTCTCCCTCCTCAATTCTTCAGCAGCTGTTCACTGACTGCCATCATGCAGGCGGCCGTACCGTGCTGGTTATCGTCCATCTGCTTCTCTCTCTGGACGTAGTATTCGACTGTACCATCTCTGTCCGGACGTCTGTTGGGGCCTGGGCCCAGGCCTGCAGATGCGCAGATTCCCTTCAGGTGGTACTCGCCATCCTCATTCTTCACAAGGTATTTCTTTCTTATGCCATCGATGATCTCCGAACCACTATGCCAATACTCCTCTGGAAGCATTCCAAGGCGGGCGCCCTTCATCAGAGCATAGGCCACCATTGCAGAACCACTGGTCTCAAGATAGTTTCCGATGAAGTCCTTCCGGTCGACGACATTGAGGAACATCTTGGAATCCTCGTCCTGATATGGCATCAGGCGATCGAGTGCCTTCTTGAGGATGCCCTTGAGCTCTCCTGCCCTGACACTCCTTCCCTTTGCGATCTCATAGACATCGCAGAGTGCCATCAGATACCAGCCTTCGGCTCGGAGCCAGACGGATGGGGAACGACCAGTCTCACTGTCGCTCCACTCCATCTTCCTCGATTCGTCATAGCCATGCTTGTAGAGGCCGAGCTCCTCATCCCAGAGGAGTGCATCGCAGGTCAGGAACTGGTTGATTACATCGTTCCACTTCTCATCCATTGCATAGTCGGCAATGTATCTGGCATAGAAGGGCTGTCCCATATACAGGCCATCACCCCAGAGCTGATTCGGATAGATGTTCTTGTGCCAGAAATTTCCAAGGGAGAGCCTTGGATACTTCTCCAGCATCGAATAGACCTGCTCGACAGCCCTCTTGTATCTGACGTCCCCTGTGAGGTCTCTCAGGATCGTCAGCGACTTTCCAAATGAGATGCGGTCTATGTTGCTCTCATCCGGGTGCAGATTGATGACTGTACCATCCTCGCTCATCAGGTATGGAGCAAGGATATTGATTATGTAATCCACATACTCCCTGTCTCCAGTAGCCTTGTACATGTCGTAGTAGCCCAATACGCAGATATCATCCTTGTAGTTCCACTTCTGTCTGTTGAGCCAGCTCCTGAGACCCTTCTGCGAATACTGCTTGAAATACTCCTGCCACATAGCACCACCTCCCTCTCAGGCCATCACTGCGCCATCTTCGAGCAGAATCTGCTTCTCGACGCCTTCGATCCTGACGTTGGATAGCTGGATACCCTCTGCATAGCGGATCCTGAAACCCTTTCCTTCTGGAGTCGGAAGGCCACGGTACATATCGGACTCATCCGGACTTGCTGTAGCTGTCGGATCGACAGAGAAGTGGCAGTCCCTGATAACGAGGTTGCTGATAGGTCTCTCCGGAAGACCGACGATCATGGCAGCAGAGGCTCTTGCACCAGTTGCCTGGCAGCCGGAGATCTCGACGTTGTAAAGACTCGGGGTCTCATCGGTAATTGGCTGCTTCTCGGTGCTGAAGAGAAGCTTCGTAGCCTCTTCATCATCTGCACCGCAGCGGTAGTACATGTTGATGGCCAGAGGGCAGAGACAGTTGGTCATCGTAAGGTTCCTGAAAACAAGGTCATGGAGCTCTCCACCGCGACCCCTTCTGGACTTGATCCTGATACCTCTGTCGGTTCCATCGAAGAGACAGTTCTCTGCTGTGATATTGTCAATGCCTGCAGCTGTCTCCGAACCGATTACAACGCCACCGTGGGCTGCTGTCACATAGCAGTTTCGGATAGTGACATTCCTGGTAGGCCTTGCATCCTTGATTCCTGTTGGACCCGAGCCGCTCTTGAGAGCAATGCCGTCATCTCCGACGAAGACCTTGCAGTTCTCGACAAGGACGTCTGTGGAGGACTCGATGTCGATACCATCTGTATTCGGTGAATCGTACGGATTCCTGACATTGAGGTTCAGAAGCCTGAGGTTCGAGGAGAAGACCGGGTGCACAGTCCAGAATGGGCTATTCGTGATCGTGATTCCATCGATGGTGACATTGTTCGAGTTGTGGATCTGAAGTAGTGGTGGTCTCAGGAACTGGGAGAGTCTTCCACCACCGCCCTCTGCCTGGGTCTTGTAATCCGGATTGAGAGCAGCGAATCTCTTCTCGAGATCCGTAACGGCCTCGAACTGCTTGTGCTTCTTGGAAAGAGCTGTCTTCCACCAGGAAGCTCCATTTCCATCGAGAGTGCCTTCACCATCCACAACGACATTCTCTGCGTTGGCGATGTAGAAGAGCGGATGCATGCAGTAGCACTGGACACCCTCCCATCTGGTATATACAGGTGTATAGAGCTCCGGATCGTCGATGAACTTCAGAACAGCACCCTTCTCGAGTGTGATGTGGGTATTGCTTTTGACAGTGACCGGCCCGGTAAGGTAGACACCTTCCTGGATTACGATATCTCCACCCCTTTCCATGAGAGCAGAAAACGCTGCGCTGTTATCGGTGACACCGTCACCTACTAGTAAGTATTTATCCATATGGGACCTCTCCATTCTCAGACATTTTACAATCAGAATGGAGATTAAGGCAATCTATCAGTATGTTCGACACTCAAACTCTCTCGGACCTGTCAAAAGGGTGCAATGAACCTGTCCAGCACTGAAAAATATCCAATAGGAGAGAACAGACGAGATTCTCTTTCCAAAGTGGAATATTTCTGAAAAACGTCAAATAGCGCTCTGGATGAGCGATTCTGGCACAAAAGTCTGTCCAAAAGCATATAATATGCCTCTAATTCTCAAAAACGCTGAATGGCTGCGCAGAATGCAGATTTTCAGAAAAATGCAGTACTTCTGTCCTCACATCTATATTTTTCTCAAAAACCGCAAATAGCGCTCTGATTTGCACATTTCCAGCTCAGAATCCAAATCTGGACAGGAGTCAGTCGCGATTTCAGGAAAAATCGCCAGAAGAAGCTTCTATCCTGAAGCTTTGCTGTTTACCTCTATACCCTGAGTCATTAGAATGTGTGGCATGTTGAATATAGGTTTTCGCGCGCACGATTTCGGTCACTTCAAGGATACAGGAGAGCTGGCAAGGACCATTGCAGATATAAAGAAGCCCTGCAGCATCCACTTCGCATTCAAGAAGATAATTCCAGAGGGCTTTGCAGACTGGAGAAACTGGAATGAAGACTATATCGCCTCGATCACTGAAAGATTCTCTGTCCATGGAGTGAATTTCGGCGTTGTCGGTGTGAACATGAACCCAGTGCATCCCGACAGTGATGAAAGAAGGAACCAGGTAGACAGATTCATCAGAGGCCTTGAGTTCAACAGGGCCTTCGGCTGCAGGATAATAGTCTCCGAGACCGGTTCCTGGACATCCGACAACGAAGGCTTTTCTGCAGAGACCTACGAGCCGAGAGTCTTCGACATCTTTTCAAGGAACCTGGAGAGAATAGTCGAGGCCGCCATCAGATACGATAGCATCGCAGCCCTCGAACCTGTCGCATTCCATCATGTGCTCTCGACAGTGGAAAGGACAGCCAGGGTGCTTGAGAAGTTCAACGATGAACACCTGATGCTCCTCTTCGACCCCATCAATCTGATTCCACAGACAGGTCTTCCCGAGCTTGACGGCTCTGTAAGGAGCGTTCCTTCAAGCGAAGCCCAGAGGAAGTACTACTGCGATGCACTCGATGCCTTCGAAGGCAGGATAGCTGCAATGCACTGCAAGGACTATAGACTCAGACCTGATGGTTTCAAGCAGGGAAACCTTCCTGCCCTCACCGGAGTCTTCGACTGGAAGGGCTTCTTCGATGAAATCAGGAAAAGGAGAATCGATGTCCCTATCCTGCTGGAGAATCTGGATCCGAAGACAGTAAGGGACACAGTGAGACGGCTTGAAAGCCTCTAGAGAAGGTATGGCTGCTCGAAGCTTACCGGCCTTCTGTTGTCGGAAAGCGTCTTTTCAAGATATTGGATATTGAGTTCAAGATCGAAGACGAGCTTCTGAAGAAGCTGCTCGCTGATGATGTTCTGCTCGGCATACAGGTACATCAGCGCCTTCTCTGCAACGAGTCCGGGGCGAAGCGAGTTGAGGTATACTTCACCCTCAGGGTCATCTCCATAGCGCTTCATCAGATTGCTATAAAGCTCGGATTTACCAATATTTCCATGAAGCTTCTCAAGCTCGCAAACAAGGCCATCCACCTCTCCCCTGGCCGCAGCCTCTCCCAGAGGCTTCAGCGTGAAGAAGGTGTACTCCTTTCCTGGCAGAAGATGGTGGTGGTCACAGCGTGCATCGTAGTTTGCTTCGACTGAGCCACCCTTTATCCTGTCTCCACCAACTACTATCAGAGGATCGAAGAAGAGAGCAGGACACTCCTTCCCATCTACTGAGTAGTAGCGGTATGTGTAGAAGGCAGGATCGATGCATTCACTGTTCTCGCAGTATGCAGTCAGGGGGATCACATCCGTTGCGATATCGAGTATGAGCCTTGCCGTATTGTTGAAGAACTCACGCCTGAAGTTCAGCACAAGTGTCGGAAAGATGAACATTATTCCCTTTTCAAGGGAGGCATTCCTGACAACGTACGCAAGCCTCTCATCGAAGAAGGAGGCCTCGTCGATTATGTATGTACCTACAGTCGGATTGTCTCTTATGACCTCCTCAAGGCCGAATGAGTCCCTTATCCAGGCGATATTCTCTCCACATCTGATATATCCAGAGCGGTAGGCAAAGGCATCTTCAGGGTAGCCGGCGAAGCGGTCTCTATCGAGCTCGGAGCGGATGAATAGGATGTTCCTCCTGTCGACAGGACCTGTGCTTGTCAGGTGCCTGACGGTCTCTCCCTTCCTTTTTGCAATCTCAGCATCCCTCCAGACTCTTGCACTCCACTCGGTCTTTCCCGATCCCATTGGCCCTATCAGAAGGACGCGGCGACCCGGAGTCCTGAAGTCGAAGTGCGCAAAGGTATCATGGACGCTGAGAGTCGGAAGACCCAGCGACTTGAGAAAGTCCTCCCCTGCGTGGGCAGTCTCCAGATGTGGCATTGCTTCAACCCTTGACGATTGCGATTCCTGCAGAGCAGCCGAGACGGTCTGCTCCGGCCTTGATCATGGCCTCTGCGCTCTCCCTGTCCCTGATTCCACCAGCGGCCTTGACGCCGAGCCTGTCACCGACTGTCCTTTTCATAAGTGCAACATCCTCGACCTTTGCACCCCACTTCGAGAAGCCGGTGCTTGTCTTGACGAAGTCTGCACCTGCCCTCTCTGAGAGCTCGCAGGCCTTTACCTTCTCTTCATCAGTAAGCAGACAGCACTCGATGATGACCTTGAGGTGCCTGTCGCCACAGGCCCTCTTCACTGCTGCTATATCCTTCTCGACAAAGTCGTAGTTCCTGTCCTTCAGGGCTCCGATGTTGATGACCATGTCCACCTCTGTAGCACCCTCCCTGACTGCAAGCTCTGCCTCGAAGGCCTTCGCCTCTGTGCTCATTGCGCCCAGAGGGAAGCCGACAACGGTACAGACATTCACGCCTGTATCCTTCAGAAGCTCTGCACAGAGAGCCACGTGGCAGGAGTTGACGCAGACAGAGGCGAAGTGATACTCCTTCGCCTCAGCGCAGAGCTGCCTGATCTTCTCGACAGAGGCATCGGCCGAAAGTGCAGTATGGTCTATATAAGAAGCTATGTTTTCCATTTGGTGACTCCTTTTTATGATTCTCTATATGAACTATACCAAAGATTCGGTTGCATTTGAAATGATTTGATTGCTACCCTCTTGGTATGAAAGCTCTCTCTTTTATCAGCAACTATATGTACGTTCTTCTCATCGTCCTGCTCTTCATAAACATGAAGCAGAGGAGGATCAGAGGCTCCAGGAAGAAGCAGATCGCAACAGTCCACATCGCCCTTCTTCTGATGCTGTTCGAGTTCATGGTCGTGGCGATAATGGTCCTGCAGCTCCCCCCTATCACAGCAGTTGCCGCCCTCGGCATCGTATTCGGAATAGGCTTCGGTCTCAGGAAGAAGGTCTGGCCATACACACTGCACTGCAAGGAGTGCGGAAGGACACTCAGCTTCTCATATATAGTCGGACACGACGACTGTCTCTGTGCAGAGTGCCATCAGAAGGCGCACCCAGAGGAGGCTGTGAAGAAGGAGGAGGAAAAGAAGACTCCCGAGAATGTGGAAGAGGTCGAAGAGAGAGAGGATGAGATACAGGCTGCATTCAGCAGAGCGAGAAGTGTCGACGAGATCGACTGGGAGCTCTGGGAGCCGACAGACAGGTGCGTGATCACATATGTCGAGGTCGATGGCAGGCTTCTGTTCATCGAAAAGAAGAGAGGTCTTGGAAACGGCTACTTCAACGCACCGGGAGGCCATATAGAGGAGAGCGAGACAGCCTCCGAGGCTGCAATTAGAGAGACAAAGGAGGAGACCGGCCTCGATATCGAGAATCCTGTTTTCAGAGGAATCCTCCGCTTCCAGTTTGCAAATGGAATAAGAGAAATAGGCTATGTCTTCTTTGCAGACAACGCAAAGGGAGAGCTGAAGGAGTGCGAAGAGGCCCGTCCCTTCTGGCAGGACAAGGCGACACTTCCCTGGGAGAACATGTGGGCAGATGACAGGCTCTGGCTTCCAGGAGCTCTGGAGGGAAAGAGGTTCGATGCCTGCTTCGTCTTCGATGACAGAGAGATGATAGACAGCAGAGTGACCTGGCTCGAAGAGGAAGCCGATGAGTGAGCTTGGGCTTGGAACCCTCCAGGCCGGGGACAGGAGCTTCTTCAGGAACACAGATCCGAACGAGTACAGGAAGGTCCTGAGAGCGGCCCTGAAAAGAGGCATCAGCCACTTCGATACAGCCTACACATACAGAGAGGCGGAAACACTGCTCGGCGCACTCATAAAGGAGTCGAAAAGGGACAGAGAGACGATATATATAACAGACAAGATAATGCCTGTCCCTACCCTTGAAAGAAAGGCCGAAACAGCTTTGAAACGTCTCGGTACCGAGTATATCGATACACTTCTCATCCACTGGCCTACAGGTGATGAAAAGCTTGTCTACGATTCTCTGAAGATTCTTGAAAGGTTGCAGGAACGAGAGCTTGTAAGGCGATTCGGTATCAGCAATTTTCCTTATTATCTGCTGGATAAGCTATCGTTGGACTTTGAGATAAGGGCCTACGAAAGACCTGTATCCCTTCTCTGGACGAAGGACCTCTTCAAGGACTTGGAACTGTGCAAAAGGAGAGGAATAGGTCTTCTTGGATACTCTCCTCTTGGCATGGGAGTACTCCTTGGAAAGAGAGACTTCGACGATGAAAGAAGGTCTCTGCCATGCCTTGCATCCCAAAGGCTTTCACCTCTCTGCGAAGAGATTGAAAGGATTGCGGCAAAGAGAGGAACAACGAAGGCCAATATCTGCCTCTCCTGGGCCCTCTCTACAGAAGCAGAGGTGGTCTTTGCAGGAGCAAGCAGGATAGAACAGATTCCATCCAGAGACGATGTGATAGAACTCGATGCAGAGGAAAAGCTCTCACTTGAGCTGAAAGCTAATGAACTTTCCTCCTCTCTCCCTTATGATAATCTCTACGGACACCAGTGGAAGGATATGTGATGGAAAGACTACTTGAAAGGGCTGAAGCCGAGATAATCGTAAAGAAGAGCAGGTTCATATCCATTGCAATTCCCTGCACCTCCCTTGAGGATATAAAGCCCATCGTCAAGAGCATCTGGGAGATTCATCCCAATGCAACTCATGTCGTGCACGCAGCTGTAATCGGCAAGAAGGGAGACCTCTGGTCCATGTCCGATGACAGGGAGCCGAAGAACACTGCAGGCAGGCCTGCCCTTGAGGTCCTCAAGGGCTCTGGAGTCACGGATATTCTGGTCTGCATCGTCCGCTACTTCGGCGGAACACTGCTTGGCACAGGAGGCCTTGTGAAGGCCTATGGGGATAGCGTCAAGGAGATCCTTCCCCTTCTGAAGACAGAACCGCTTATCGAGAGAATATCATTCCAGATGCTACTGGGATATGAGTTCTACGATGGAATCAAGAGACTTCTTGGCCAGGTGTCCGCAACAGGACTCGAAGAAGATTTCGCTTCCGGTATCACGATCAAGGGCCTAATTCCTCTCACAGAGAAGGAGAACCTGGAAAGAGTTTTCCAGTCCATTACTATGGGCAGAGCTACCCTCACTCTTCTATGATGGGAGGAAGCAGATTATGCTGAACCAGTTTTCCAGAACAGAACTAGTATTGGGGCCCAAGGCGATGGAGCGCCTTTCAAGGGCCCGTGTCGCAGTCTTTGGAATCGGAGGAGTCGGAGGCAATGCAGTCGAAGCTCTCGTCCGCTCGGGAATCGGCCAGATCGACATAATCGACAACGACAAATTCTCGATCACGAACATAAACAGACAGCTGTTTGCAACACTCAGTGCTGTCGGAAGGGACAAGGTCGATGTCGCAAGAGAGCGCATACACGATCTCAATCCGGAGTGCGTTGTCAGGGCATACAGGACCTTCTACCTTCCAGAGACAGCATCCCAGTTCGACTTCAGAAATTACGACTACATAGTCGATGCAGTAGATACAGTCACTGCAAAGCTCAATCTCATAGTCGAGGCCAACAGGGCGAATGTTCCGATAATCTCGGCAATGGGCTGTGGGAATAAGGTCGATCCCTCTCAGCTTGAGATAACAGATATATACAGAACTTCTGTAGATCCACTTAGCAGGATCATGAGGCAGGAGTGCAGGAAGCGAGGCATCAAGCACCTCAAGGTAGTGTTTTCAAAGGAGCCTCCGCTGAAGCCGATAGGCTCTGCACCTGAAGAGGAGAAGAATCCGGGGAGGCGGGATATACCCGGATCCACTGCCTTCGTTCCAACTGCCGCAGGTCTCCTGATAGCCTCCCAGGTAGTAAGGGACCTGATAGATTTCGACCCATCAAATAGATGATTTCTACTGATTGACCGAAAAGCCAAATACATTTATAGTTGCATATTGTCTAAGAATCTAAATCGTATGGATGGATGGCCGAGCGGTCGAAGGCACCTGTCTTGAAAACAGGCGAGGTGAAAGTCTCCGGGGGTTCGAATCCCTCTCCATCCGATAGTTCGAAGGACAACCTTGGAGAGGTGAGAGAGAGGCCGAATCTGGCTCCCTGCTAAGGAGTTAACCTGTTAAACACGGGTTCGGGGGTTCGAATCCCCCCCTTTCCGATATTTGAGACCATAGCTCAGCTGGATAGAGCATCAGTTTGCGGAACTGAGGGTCGGAGGTTCGAACCCTCTTGGTCTCGTAGGTCATCATTGTTGAGAGAAGCTCTGCTAAGCCTTTTGAAGATAAGGAGTTGAGGAGCTTCTTTTATTTTGTCCTCAGGCCCAGAATTTCAACAGAAGAAAATCACCAATTCTTAAATAAGCAAAAAGATTGACCTGGACAGGGGCTCAGAGCAAAAGACTGGCTGCAGGTCTCCGATAGCTTCCTCACGGCACTCAGAACACTGTAAAACGACTGTGCTGCTCTGAAACACTCCATCATGATAGTTCTCCTCGATGACATCCTCTTGTGAGAGAAGGCACTCGAACTCTCCCAGTGCGCGAGTTTTCCATAGTTCCTTCGTGATTATTGGTTTTGATGGAAAAGGTCGGATCAATTAATGAAAATTGCATAAAAATGCATAAAAAGCTTTCATCTTTCCACTAATTTATTTTATCATGAGATGAATTATATATTTAAAGAGGAGTTTGATTATGAAGAAACTTTTCGTTGTTCTGTCCATCCTTCTTCTTGTCTCTGCTGTCGTTTTCGCAGGTGGCGAAAAGGAAGGAACAGGTGCTTCAGGTGCAAAGGTCGTCAAGATCGGTGTCTATGAGCCAGCTTCTGGTGATAACGGTGCAGGTGGCAAGCAGGAGACTCTCGGTATCCAGTACGCCAACTCCATTACCCCTACTGTCAATATCGGCGGAACCGACTATGAAGTCCAGCTCGTCATCGTCGATAACGAATCCTCCAACGACAAGGCCGTAACTGCAGCTTCCGAGCTCGTTTCAAAGGGCGTTTCCCTCGTACTCGGTTCCTATGGTTCAGGTGTTTCCATTGCCGGTGGCGATACCTTCGCAAACGCTGAAGTTCCTGCAATCGGGGTAACCTGCACAAACCCACAGGTAACACTCGGCAACGACTGGTACTACAGAATCTGCTTCCTCGACCCATTCCAGGGCACTGTTCTTGCCAACTATGCAAAGGATACCTTCGGTGCAAAGAAGGCATACGCTCTTGCCAAGCTCGGTGACGACTACTCTGTAGGTCTCTGCAACTACTTCATCAAGGCCTTCGAGGCTCTCGGCGGAGAGGTCATCTACGAGACCTTCCCAGAAGGCACCTCCGACTTCGCTGCATATGTTGCAAATGCAAAGAACAAGGGCTGTGACGTCTTCTACTCCCCAGTCTCCATCGAGGCAGCTGCTCTCATCATCGAGCAGGCTAACACCCAGGGTCTCACAATGCCTATCCTCGCTGGTGATACCTGGGATTCCAACGTTGTCCTCGGCGCTGCAAAGGGCACAAAGGTCGATATCAGTGTAACTACCTTCTTCGTCGAAGGTTCCACCGATCCTCAGATCACATCATTCGTCGATGGCTTCAAGAAGTATCTTGCTTCCAACCAGACTGCAATGACCAACAATGGTGGCAACGATGAGATCGCAGCTGTAACAGCAATGGGCTTCGATGCATACTACACCGCTCTCGAGGCACTGAAGAAGGCCGGCTCCACCAAGGGCGCAGACATTCAGAAGGTCCTCCCAGAGGTGACCTACAAGGGCGTTTCCGGCGATATCGCATTCGACGAGAATGGCGATGCAGTCAGAAATGTTGCCTACGTAAAGAAGGTCGACAACACTACTGGAAAGTGGCAGTTCGTCTCCGTACAGAGCGTAAAGTAAATCCAGTACTTTCAGGGATAGGGGCTGCCTAGCAGCCTTTATCCTTTTTTTATCCACAACTTTAGGAGTAGTTATGGGATTCTTTCAATCCAATCTGCCATACCTGCTGGCCGGAATCTCCACCGGCGGACAGTATGCGCTGATCGCCATTGGATACACGATGGTCTACGGTATTCTCCGTCTGATCAACTTCGCCCATGGTGATGTTTTCATGTGTGCCGCACTTATGGTCATCTATTCGGCAAGCTATATGCCTCTCTATGTATCATTGCCTCTTGCAGTGATTGCGACCGGTGTTATCGGCTTTGCAATCGAGCGTGTCGCCTACAAGCCGCTCAGGACCGCTCCAAGAATGTCCGCAATGATCTCTGCAATCGGCATGTCATACCTCCTGCAGAACCTTGCACTGTATGTAACCGGTGGTCTTACAAAGTACTACCCATCAGTGCCCTTCATTGCTGATTCCATCGAAATCTTCGGTGCAATGACAAAGCGTGTAACGGTCATTACCCCATTCGTAACGATCATCCTGATCGTTGCGCTTGTCAGCATCATCAAATACACAAAGATCGGTATCGCCATGAGAGCTGTCTCAAGAGACTTCGAGACTGCGCAGCTCATGGGAGTAAGGATCAACAGCGTAATCAGTGCGACCTTCGTCATAGGCTCACTGCTCGCTGCAATCGGCTCGATTCTCTTCTTCTCCAACTACACCGGTGTTACACCGACAGTAGGTGGCATGCCCGGTCTCAAGGCCTTCGTTGCTGCTGTATTCGGTGGCATCGGTTCGATTCCGGGAGCTGTAATCGGAGCCTTCATAATCGGTATCTGCGAGAACATCATCAAGGGCCTGGGCTGGACGACATTCTCCGATGCGTTCACCTTCGTTCTTCTGATCATCGTTCTCATGTTCATGCCTACTGGCCTCTTTGGCGAGAAGGCAACTGACAAGGTATAAGGGGGTCAGTATGGATAAGACTAAAAGACGCGACCTCATAATCAGCTTTGTCCTGATCGCCTGTATCTTCCTCATCGTAGCAGTTCTCGAGCAGATCCTTCCAAAGACCTCGATGCTGTTCACAGTTCTGAAGAAGGGTTCCATCTACGCACTTGTTGCAGTATCGATGAACCTGCTCAATGGCTTTACAGGCCTCTTCTCTCTAGGCCAGGCAGGCTTCATGCTGCTCGGAGCATACACCTATGCAGTTCTCACAATTCCAGTGAAGTCCAGAGCTGCCGTCTACCAGTACTACGATGGAGGCATCATCCAGTTCGCAGTTCCTGTAGCTGTCGGCATCCTGCTTGCCGGTGTCGTTGCCGCCTTCTTCGCATACCTCATCGGTCTTCCGGTACTCCACCTGAAGTCCGACTACCTTGCAATCGCAACACTGGGCTTTGCCGAGATCATTAGAGCAATCTTCCAATGGGACAAGCTCGGTGGACTTACCAACGGCTCCAACCTTCTCAGAAGATTCCCTATCTTCCGCTCTGCACTCTTTCCATTTGCAGTTTCGGGCTTCTGTATCGCGATAATCGTGCTTCTGATCAACTCGACCTACGGCAGAGCCTTCAAGGCAATAAGGGATGATGAAGTCGCTGCTGAGGCAATGGGCATCAACCTTGCACACCACAAGCGCCTTGCCTTCACGATCAGCTCCTTCTTCGCAGGAATCTCAGGTGCACTTCTGGCAATGTTCCAGACCACAGTACAGGCAAGCCAGTTCAAGTCCGCAATGACCTATGAGATCCTTCTCATAGTCGTCATCGGAGGTATCGGCTCCATCACAGGCTCCTGCATCTCCTCCTTCCTTTTCATTGCATGCTCTGAGTGGTGGCTGAGATTCCTGGACAATGCCGATACATACATCGGAGGCTTCCACGTTCCACTGCTGCGCCCAGGCTTCAGAAAGGTCGTCTTCTCTATCGTCATCATGGCAATCGTACTTCTCTACCAGAGAGGCATCATGGGAGACAAGGAGTTCTCGATAGAGGGAATCAGAAAATGGCTCTCGAAAAAACTCAGGAAGAAGGAGGCACACGCATGAGCAGCACTGTTCTTGAAATGAACGACATCACGATGCAGTTCGGCGGTGTCGTAGCTGTAAACTCCCTCACGATGCATGTCGACCAGGGAGAGATCGTCTCCCTTATCGGACCGAACGGTGCCGGAAAGACGACCGCCTTCAATGTAATTACAGGAGTATATGCGCCTACCAATGGAAATGTCTTCTTCATGGGAAAGAAGATCGTAGAGAACCATCCAGTTGGAAAGATGAAGAAGCTCTATGCTGGAACGGACAACGGCAAGTACACAGGTCATCTGGAGCCCACTCCGGACCAGATCACAAAGCTTGGCATTGCCAGGACCTTCCAGAACATCAGACTCTGGAAGAGCCAGAGCGTCTTCGACAACGTACTCATCGCAAAGCATCTGAGAAGGACCTCCAATGTCTTTACTGCGACCTTCCGTCTCAACGCCGTAGAGGAGAAGAGACAGAGGGAGGAGACTGCAGAGCTTCTCAACATCCTTGGACTGTACGGAGTGAAGGACAACAACTGCACCTCGCTTCCCTACGGTCTGCAGAGAAGACTCGAGATCGCAAGAGCGCTGGCAACCGAGCCGACACTCCTTCTGCTCGACGAGCCAGCTGCAGGTATGAATCCGCAGGAGACGATCGAGCTTACGGACTTCATCGGAAAGATCAGAGACGACTTCAAGCTCACTGTCTGCATGATCGAGCATCATATGGACCTGGTAATGAACATCTCCGATAGAATCTATGTACTGAACTTCGGCGCCCTTATCTCGAAGGGTACTCCTGCTGAGGTACAGTCCGATCCTGCAGTCATCGCTGCATATCTCGGGGAGGAGAAGAATGCTTAGAATCACAGACCTTCATGTATCATATGGTGGCATCAAGGCACTAAGAGGTGTGAGCCTCGAGGTTCCAGATGGAAAGATAGTCACTCTCATCGGAGCAAACGGTGCAGGAAAGTCCACTCTTCTCAGGACTATCAGTGGTCTTGTCAAGGCCGAATCCGGCTCCATCGACCTCGACGGCTCCGAGATCATCAACAGGTCCATTGCCTCGATCTGTGATAAGGGAATCGCGCTTGTTCCAGAGGGGCGAAGGGTCTTTGCCAACCTTACAGTCGAAGAGAATCTCAGGATCGGCGCATACCTCAGAAAGGACAAGGAGAAGATAAGAGAGGACTATGAGTGGGTCTACACTCTCTTTCCTCGTCTCAAGGAGAGATCCTGGCAGCTTGCAGGCACGCTCTCTGGCGGTGAGCAGCAGATGCTTGCTGTCGGACGCGCTCTGATGAGCAGACCGAAGATAATGATGATGGATGAGCCCTCTCTCGGTCTTGCACCTCTCATCGTCCAGCAGATCTTCGATATCATCCGCGAGATCAACAAAGCAGGTGTTACAATCCTCCTGATCGAGCAGAATGCCAACATGGCACTCAATATCGCAGACGATGCATATGTTCTCGAAACGGGTGCGATCGTACTCCACGGCCCAGGAAAGGAGCTTATGGAGAACGAGCAGGTCAAGGAGGCCTACCTGGGAAAGAAGAGAGGATAATAAAAGCTTTCCCCTTTGATCAAAAGAGCCTGGATTCGATCTCCAGGCTCTCTTGTTTTTCTGGAATAGGGGCTTCACAGCATTCGGAGAATCGATTCCTGAAGATCCAACCGATGCTGCAAAGGGCCGTTTCTCTTACTTCTTCTCGTAAAGCTCCGTTATTGCCCTTGAGGCTAGGTGCCACCTCATTGAGGTCTTCGGATTCGCTATAGGATAGAAGACCCTGCTGTGACCATTTCTGAATGGAAGTTCGAAGTGCCTGCCTGTCTTGAGGACTGCAAGGAAGACCTCTCCAAGCTCATCGTGCTCCTCGACCTCCTTGCCCTTCAGAGTTCCCCTGTATGTCCATCCAGTGTGGTCCAGTGTAAGTATTCCCCTGCCCTCCTTGACGTAGTTGTTCTTTCCAGGGACATCGACACCGTATTCTACCTCCTCAGAGAGAGAGAATGCAGGATCCGAAACAGCCTTCTTCATCTGGTCAAGCTGCCAATCGTACCACTCGACATAGTTGTCGAAGTACTGCCTCTCCCCCTGCCAGGTGAAACGGAAATCGTCTCCGAGCTCTGCCTTTGCTCCACAGGCGGTGCATTCGACAGTGTTGCCATGGGACTTTATGAAGAACTCCTTTCCGCAGCAGGGGCACTTGTAGTACATAGTATCGAAGCCCTCCAGCTTGTCCTTTCCCCTGACAACGACATTCATACGCTTCTGGAATTCGAAATCATTGTACTGCAGCGAGGTGTTGATCCTTTCAAGTATCTCCTCGACAGAGAGCTTTCCAGCCTCCTCCGGAGTGATTATAAGCTGAGTATCGACGTTGACTCTGCCACGATGGTATCTCTTCGTCCACTTGGAGTTTCCTAGTCCTGCACCCTCTATCTTCGATGCGTATACAGGACAGCGGAAGAAGCGGATCATCTTTCCGATTGCAGGAGAGATATAGCCAAGGGAGCCACCAGCATAGATTGTTCCCTCCGGAGCGATGAAAACACAGCCGTTGTTCTTGTCTATGACACTCTTCATTCGGCGCATCGACATCATATCATTTGCAAACTGGTACTTTGGAATACAGCCGGCCATGTTGAGAATCGGAGCCAGCTTCTTGAATGTGAACCAGTGGTAGGAGGCAAGGAAGGTTATCTTCTCTGGAAAGGCCATCTCTGCCAGGAAGATGAAATCGGGATGGGAAGTGTGATTCGAAAGCAGGATGCAGGGACCCTTGGGCTTTGCACCTGTATATGTAAGATTGAAGGCCATCTTTGCAAATGGGCGGACAATGAGTACAAGCAGTGTGTAGATCCACCCAGGCCTCTTCTGTATCTTTGGCGGAGTATTGTTCTTTTCCATGGGTTCGATTCTACCACTTTAGCATGAGTCTTAGAATAAGGAATCGAGTCTTTCGAGAAGCTCTGCAATAGAGTGGACACACTCGAATGGGTAATCTGGATTCTTTCCCACAAGGTCGACAATGATGCCATTATCGGCCCTTTTCAGCATCGGAATATCGGTCGGACCATCGCCAACGGCTATTATTCTGTCATATTCTTCATAGTATTTCTCGACGATGGCAGCCTTCGCCTCGAAGGTATCTACAGGAAATAGTATCTTCGTGACAATATCTCCTTCATAGATGAACTCCTTCCCATGAAAGGCCCTGAAGCAGTCTCTGATGCAAAGTCGCTCAAGAAAGGAGATGGCAAGGTCTGCAGTTCCACAGCTGATCGTCACAAGGTCAGCCTTCCTTGCCAACTGCCTGAAGGCCTGGTACTCTGCTCTATCGACCTTCCCTTCAAGCTCGTCGATGACCATCTTCATATCCTGTCTCGATGCTCCCCTTGCAAGAGAGTCATAGGCCCTGCTGAAGTTCTCATGGCCGAGCAGACCCTCCTGGTCCCTTCTTACGATCTCGACAGCCTCCTCGTACCTGGCATTCTTCCGGTTGCTGATCAGCATGAGAAGCTGTTCGCTGTCATATGGGGCGATAGGATAGAGTGTTCCATCGAAATCAAAGGCAACAAGGGTCTTCATGGGAAATGATTATAGCAGTTAATTCCAAAATCGAATCAAAGACTTTACGAACAGGCCCGATTTCCCTTATGATTGCCGTGGAGCTGTGGCCGAGTGGTCGAAGGCACCTGACTCGAAATCAGGCATGGTCAGCAATGGCCATCGTGCGTTCAAATCGCATCGGCTCCGAATATGGAGGAACCCTTGCATTGGAAGGGTTCCTTTCTTTTCCATGTCTGGAAAATGATTGCTGCCTGTTCCATTTTTCCCATATATCTGTTTATATGGTGACAAAATCCTTGACCTATTATTCTTTTTGTTAGATGATTCGGAAATGGAATATTCGGTAAAGGATTATTCCTTTTCTGAACATTATTGGGAGCAATCCCTTGGAGGTGTTATACATGAGAGCTTCAGAGGTCGTCGTTTTTGTAATATACCTGCTTTTCATGCTTGGTATCGGTGTATACTTCTTCATCAGGCAGAAGAGTGGTGGAGAGAAGACATACTTCCTCGGTGGAAGAAAGATGGGTGTCTGGGTAACAGCACTCTCGGCAGGTGCATCCGATATGAGCGCCTGGGTACTTATGGGTCTTCCGACCTCAATATATGCTCTTGGCATCGGTCAGACCTGGATTGCAATCGGCCTTATCGTCGGCTACACACTCTCGTGGATATTCGAAGCCTCCAGACTCAGAAGCTTCTCCGTTGTCGCTGATGATTCCATTACGATTCCCCAGTTCCTGACGAACCGCTTCAAGTCCTCCTCGAAGGTCCTTCAGCTCATCTGTGCAGTCGTCTTCATCTTCGCATATACGATCTACGCCGCCTCCTCTGTAAAGGCCTGCGGCACACTCTTCAATACAGTAATCGGCATGGATGCAACACTTGCAATGTATCTCGCTGCAATAATCATCATCAGCTACACCTTCCTCGGTGGCTTCTCTGCAGTCTGCTGGACAGACTTCTTCCAGGGCCTTCTGATCCTCGGTGCAATGATGACAGCTCCTATCTTCGCAGTCTTCATGCTCGATGCATCCCACGCCGGAGAGCTCTCTTCCGACTACTTCAACATGTTCGCAAGCTGGAAGGACATCCTCAATGGTCTTGCCTGGGGTCTTGGCTACTTCGGCATGCCGCATATCATCATCCGCTTCATGAGCATCAAGGACCAGAAGTCCATCAAGAAGAGCGCCATCATCGGCATCTCCTGGACCGGTCTTCTGCTCGTATTCGCAACTCTCGTTGGCGTCATCGGCCGCCTCTTCATCGGCTTTGACGAGCAGGTCAATTCCGGTTCTCTCGTATTCATCGAGATGGTCAGAAGAATCTTCCCTGGCCTCATCTCCGGTCTTCTCCTCTCTGCAGTCCTTGCAGCCAGCATGAGTACCGCAGACAGCCAGCTGCTCGCTGCAGCTTCCGCCTTCGCTTCCGATGTCTACAAGCCTATCATCAGAAAGGGTCAGTCCAGCGAGAAGGAGATGCTCTGGGCAGGCAGATATGTCGTTCTGGCAATCGCTGTTCTCGCTCTCATGATCGCAGCCTCTCCGAATGCAGGTTCCATCATGGCACTCGTATCCAACGCCTGGGGCGTCTTCGGAGCAGCCTTCGGACCTACGATCCTCCTCTCTCTCTACTGGAAGAGATTCAACTTCATCGGCGCTGTTGCCGGTATCCTCTCCGGTGCACTCTGCGATATCTTCTGGCTCTATGGCCTGGCATTCACAGGCATCTACGAGCTCTTCCCGGCCTTCATCTTCAGTACTGTCGTTGCAGTTGTCGTGACACTTGCGAACGAGCCGCCATCGAAGGAGGTCGAGGAGCTCTTCGATCAGGCCGTGAATTACACCGATCCAGAATAACAGTTCCGAAAAGGGTCCTGGGGTGTTGCTGTTTTTTTGGCAACACCCTATTTTTATCCCTATGGAAATATTCGATATCGTCGACGAGAATGGAATGCCGACAGGAAGGACCGTTGAAAGGACGATTGCGCACAGGGATGGGATTCGCCATCGCACTGCACATATCTGGATCGTAAGAAAGCGAGATGGTGTATACGAGTGCCTGCTGCAGAAACGAAGTCTGGTGAAGGACTCGTTTCCGGGCCGCTTCGATACCTCCTCTGCAGGGCACATACACGCAGGAGACGAAGTGGTCTCCTCTGCTCTGAGGGAGCTGGAAGAGGAGCTTGGGATCAGGGCGCAAAGGGAGGATCTCATACCTGCAGGAAAGTTTCCTGTGAAGGTGGATCAGATATTCCACGGAAAGCCCTTCCATGACAGGGAGATCGCCTTCGTCTTTCTATACGAGAGGCCAGTCGACGAGAGATCGCTCATCCTTCAGAAGGATGAGGTCGATGAGGTCAGATGGTTTTCTCTCGACGATGCCTACAGAGGCACGATCGAGAATGAGGACTGGTGCTGTATCCCAAGGGGTGGAATAGAGACAGTCAAGAACTTCCTGGGCGTATAGGCTCGCTATCAGAGCAGCTGGAGCATCTCTTCTGGATTGTCCTTGGCCTTTACTTTGCCCATAGCCTTGAGAATTCTTCCCTCCTCGTCGATAAGATATGTCGTTCTTACGATGCCGAAGGTCTTCCTACCGTACATGTTCTTCTCCTGCCAGACTCCATACGCCTTGATCACATCGAGCTCAGGGTCTGATAGCAGTGTGAAGGGAAGAGAGTGATTGTCCTCGAACCTCTTGTGGGAGGCAACGCTGTCCTTGCTGATTCCAAGTACTATAGCACCCTTCTCTCTTATCTGGGGATAGCGGTCGCGAAAACCGCAGGCCTGCGCGGTACAGCCTGAAGTGTTGTCCTTCGGGTAGAAGTAGAGTATCACCTTCTGTCCTCTGTAGGACGAGAGTGAATGCAGCTTTCCATTCTGATCTGGAAGCGTGAAATCCGGAGCCATACTGCCAATGTCCAACATGATAGATCACCTCACTTGTTCAAATTGCAAATAGGTATTGCCAAAAGTTCAACCATTAATTATTATAACAGCGTTTCTAAAGCATTTGGAGAGGTGTCCGAGTGGTCGAAGGTGCACGATTGGAAGTCGTGTAAGGTCAAAAGCCTTCGGGGGTTCGAATCCCCCCCTCTCCGTTCTTTTTCCGGCGACAGATACCGGGCAATGTACTCCTCCCAACCCCGCCAGGACAGGAATGTAGCAACGGTCAGAGGCTGTTACATGTGACCTGGACCATTTGTTGCCGGTTTTTGCAAGAGACTCTAGAATATATTTGGATTATGAAGCTCGAACTGTTCATCTCTGTAGTACTCATCTTTCTTTCTGCTCTCTTCTCGGGAACCGAGACCGCATTCACATCTCTTTCCCTTATACAGAAGAAGGAGATCGAGGAGATGAAGGGAAAGCAGGCAAGGACAGCAACCTATCTTGCAAGCAAGCCGGACCTGCTTCTCACTACGATTCTAATTGGAAACAACATCGTCAACATCTCTGTCTCTGCTCTGGTGACGAGCTTCACCATAAGATACTTCGGCAACGCGTACGTCGGTATTGCGACCGGAGTGCTCACCCTTCTCATTCTCATATTCGGAGAGATCACCCCAAAGCAGATCGCAATAAGCCACAACGTCAGAATCGCTGTCACGATGGCACTCCCTGTCAGGTTCCTGACGATAGTCCTTTTTCCATTCGTTGTAATCTTCAGGACCTTCTCGAATGAGATCAGCAGGATATTCAGCAGTGGCAGCAAGAAGAAGGAGACCAGCGTCGAGGGAATCCTCCATATAGTGGATACTGCAGAGGACGAGGGCGTCCTCGACGAGTACGAATCCGGACTCATGGAAAAGGTGCTCCACTTCTCGGAGACCCAGGTCAGGACGATCATGACGCATAGAAGCGATGTGTTCCGTCTTCCGGAGGATATGCCGCTTTCCAGGAGTCTGGCCGCAATAGTCGAATCCGGCTTTTCCAGGGTCCCTCTCTACAGGGATACACCTGACAACATAACCGGCATAATAAGAGTCAGGGATGTTCTCAGAGCAATAGTGGACAAGAGAGAGAACGGCCCTATTTCTCTTTACTCCAGAAAGCCGCTCTTCGTCCCCGAAACACTCCACATAGACGACCTCTTCCTGGAGTTCCAGAAGTCCAAGCAGCAGATGGCCTTCATCATAGATGAGTACGGCGAATTTGCCGGAATAGTCTGCATGGAGGATGTCGTCGAGCAGCTCTTCGGAGAGATGTACGATGAGCACGAGACCGTGAAGCCGGAGCCTATAAGGCAGCTTTCGAGATCCATCAGGGGAGAGAGGTGGTACATGGTAGAGGCGGAGACACCTCTTTCCAGGCTTATAGACCAGCTCGACCTCGAGTTCCCACAGGACGAGGAGGACAAGGCAGAGACTGTCGCTGCCTTCATAATGAATGCATCCGAACGACTTCTGCAGAAGAACGATGTGATAGATACCTCGATCGGTCGCTTCAGGGTCATCCGAACCAAGGGACGCAGGGTTCTCTCTGTCCTCTTCATCCCGAAGAGCGATCAGGCAGAAGAGAGGTAATCTCGTATAGCCTGCAATCGGATATTTTGCTATCATTCTTGTTATGGCATATGAAGTAACAGCAACCAGAAAGAGACCGCAGGCCTTCGAGAAGCTTGTCGGACAGGAGTTTGTAGTCTCCACGATAGAAAATGCAATCGAAAGCGGCAGAATCGCCCATGCATATCTTTTCTCTGGTCCGAGAGGTGTCGGCAAGACCTCCTCTGCCAGACTTCTTGCCAAGGCCCTGAACTGCAAGGAGGGCCCTACAGCGCACCCCTGTGGAGTTTGCGAGAACTGCAATGAGATAACAGCAGGCTCCTCAGTCGATGTGATCGAGATAGACGGTGCCTCCAATACAAGTGTAAATGATATCAGGGTCATCAAGGACGAAGTTCTCTTCCCTCCTCAGGCCTCCAGATACAAGATATACATCATCGATGAGGTCCACATGCTCTCGAACAGTGCCTTCAACGCACTGCTCAAGACGATCGAGGAACCGCCAGAATACATCATCTTCATCTTCGCGACCACAGAGCTGCAGAAGGTTCCGGCCACGATAAGAAGCCGCTGCCAGCAGTTCCACTTCCAGCTTATTCCCCTGCATGCGATAAAGGGCTGCCTGCAGGAGGCGTGCGATGAGATGGGCATCGTTGCAGATGACGATGCTCTCTTCTGGATTGCAAAGGAAGCTACCGGCTCGATGAGGGATGCATACACCCTCTTCGATCAGGTCGCATCCTTCTCTGGCAACAGGATCACACTCGAAGGAATCAGGGACAAGCTCGGAATCGTCGGCACCAGCATGATATCGAAGGTCCTCTCCGAAGCCATCGCAGGTGAGAGGAAGGAGGCACTTGAGAGCCTTGCCTCGATTCTTTCCGATGGCCTGTCGGTAGAACAGTGCATAAAGAGCTTCGCAGACTTCTTCAGGGCCCTTCTCTTCTTCAAGGAGGGCGTAAAGGATGAGGAGCTTCTGAACATGAGAGCCGAGGATATCCCAGAGTCTCTTGTCAATGCGCTTACCATCGCCCAGATCGAAGCTGCCCTGAGGACCCTCCTGCAGCTTTACAGGGAGATCAGATACTCGATCTCTCCACGCTTCGAGCTGGAACTTTTCATCTCACGTCTCTCCTCTCTTGGAAACCTCAGGACACCTGAAGAGCTTGTACAGGAGCTATCTGCTCTGAGAAGCGATATCACAGAAGGAAGGGTGACTGTAGTCAAGGAAAAGGTACAGAATACCATCACTATCCAGAAGGTCGCCCCAGAAGAAAAAAAAACTGAAATAGAGACCAGGGCAGAGAAGGAAGAACCTGCTGAACCCCAGACAGAGCCGGTCAAGGCCCCTGTAGAGACTGCTCCAGAAGCACCTCAGGAGGCCAAGGTCGCAGCTGCAATATATACAGACCTCGATGAGGAAGAAGCAGAGGATGAGAGCGAAGAACCTGAAGAAGAACCAGAACAGCCACGAGGAAGCAGAGCTCCATCGAAGGAGGAGCTGAAGCTTCTTTCGGACCGTCTCATGGATTGCGAGGTCTTCGGTCTGGGGAATGCTGCAACAGAGATCAATGCAGCGATCATCAACGAGGGCGGAGTTCTCGAGCTGAGGACAGACACCAACTATGCTGCCAAGCAGCTCAGGGACAATTCACAGCTTGTCGCCTCTGCACTGAAGGATATCTGCGGCTACAGCGGAAAGCTGACGGCCCTGATGATGGAGAAGCCCAAGAGACAGGCAAATCCTGCTCTTGAGCGCCTTGCCAGGGACTTCAGAGGAAGCGTCGTCTTCGAAGAAGAGACCAAGGGAGACAGGAAGAGATGAACAACCCCTATGAGATGCTCAGCAGGATGAACTCGATCAGAAGCCAGATGGAGACTCTCAAGGCCGAGCTCAGGAATCTTGTTGCAACCGGTTCAGCTGGCGCCGGAATGGTCGAACTCTCCATCAACGGAGAGTACAGGGTCACGAAGCTGGAGATATCGGACGAGCTCTATGCGATGAACGACAGGAAGATGCTCGAGGTGCTGATCGCAGGCGCCTTCAACGATGCGACAGAGAAGCTGAAGGAGCTGATCGAGGAAAAGAGCAGAAGCCTTATGGCCAAGGAATTGGGGATGAATATCTGATGGATGCAATAGACGATCTTGTAAAGCTGCTTTCGCGGCTTCCCGGAGTCGGCAGCAAGAGTGCCGCAAGGATGACCTACAGGCTTATAGGCACAGACCCCAACTACAACAGGAGGCTTGGAGAAGCTATCTCGACTCTGCAGGAGAGGATACACAGATGCACGATCTGTGGCTCCTTCACAGAGACGGATCCCTGCCCCATCTGCCAGGATGAGAAGAGGGACAGGAGCATAATGTGCGTAGTCGAGCAGCCTCAGGATGTGCTGACAATCCAGAACTCAGGAATATACTCCGGACTTTTCCACGTGCTCGGTGGTGCGATCAGCCCACTCAACTCGATCGGACCTGACCAGCTTTCCTTCTCTGCTCTGAGAAAGCGCATCCAGGAGGGTGATTTCAAGGAGATAATAATCGCAACGAATCCCAACGAGGAGGGAGATATCACAGCGCTGTACATCAAGAGGATGTTCAAGGATAGTGGCCTCAAGATAACACGACTGGCAGCAGGTCTTCCGATCGGAGGAGACCTGGAGTACGCCGACAGGCGAACTCTTGAAATCTCGCTCAGATCCAGAATGGATATGTAAAAAAACTGGAAGTCACCAAAAGGGCTTCCAGTTCTGTTCCACGGTCCTTATCTACAGCTTCAGATCTTGTCGATCAGCATGGAGCACTTTCCGGATGGAATCGGGAGAGTCTTCTTCTTCTTTTCATCGAGAATCTCGATGGAGAAGTAGTAGAGCTTCTCGCTCTCGAGCCTGATCTCCCAGCCTCTGAGATTCTTGTTGGAGAGGATCGTGATGTTGTTCCTCTTCAGAGAAAGCTTCTCTATGCCCATCGCCTCGAGAGATGGCATTATCCAGTCGACGGTCTTTCGTGGAAGCGATATCTCCAGACCTATGATGTTCTCTACCATCATTGTGATGGTGACAAGACCGAGCATAGGCAGATACCTCTTCTGGTTCACGAACGAGCCATCGCTTGAGACTGAGAAGCCCTCGTTGTTCGGCTTGTATGCCTCCCATACATCACCGACTGTATCTCCATCTGGATGAAGAGTGTCGAGGACGAAGTACATGTGCCTTATGGCACAGTCACGTGCATAGACGAAGGAACCGTACTTCATCAGACCCTTGATGACCATATAGGTGTAGAACGGAACGACTCCGCCCCTGTAGCCATCACCATCCTCCCTGAAGTACTTGGAAGAGACAGGAACACAGGGGAATGGATTCTCTGTGCCGAACTCCTTCGGATCCTTCAGCTGCTCGATGAGGAACTCTGAATACTCATCATTCGGAATCTCTGCAAGCAGTGTCCAGTAGGCTCCGATGTGCTTGTTGAAGACTGGCTTCTCATCCCTGTCCAGATCATAGTAGAAGTGACTTTCGCTATCCCACATCATGCTGTTGATGCGTGTCTTCAGGGAGAAATACTGTCTCTTGTACCTGAAGGCAAGCTCCTTATCGTTGAGAATATCGCCGATAGAGGACATGTACAGAGCAGCAGTTGCCATCTGCGCATTGAAGTCTATTGTGTACTCAGCCCCCTCTCTTGGAACATTGCCAAGATGGCAGGCTTCATAAGGAACAGAGTAGAGACCGTTCTTCCTCTGGAAGTTCTCACTGATCCAGTTGAGATACTTCTCGAGGTAGACAACGACCTCCTTGAGTCTCTTCTTGTTTCCGATCTTGTGGTAGAAGATGTACTCTACAAAAGGAAGCAGTGGGACTCCAAGTCCGAGAGGATTCTCCTCTGTGACAATTGGCTGGCAGGTATCGAGAGAGTATCTCTCACTTATCCTTCCATCCTCTGCTTGCATCTTGTAGAAGAAGTCAATCATGGAGTAGGCATCGAAGTTCTGGTTGCTGTATGAGAGGGACAGGGCTGAGAGACATGACTCAAAGAGGCTGATCGACTCACCATCGGCAGAGGCAAGAAAGCCCTCGGGGAAGAACTCTTCCTTCACTCCCTTCTTCCAGCTTTCTTCCACCCAGACCCAGGTGCGATCATACATATCAACAAAGTCCTGATCATAAAAATGTACGCAAGGAACTAAATCTTTTACCAAGGAAAACTCCTATTAAACGCATATTAGCGCATTATAAAGAATAATACCTAAACCATAAGAAGTCAACTGAAAGTTGATGGGTATTATTTTCTTGCCATGAAAATAATTATATAAATTTTTGGCGTCAGTTGGGATAATTTCAGAACTATACAATTATTGTATAGAACAGCTCGATTGCGGCAGGGATTATCTCAACACTCAGACATTCGACAGCGTTCCCTATCTCCTCGCCATCCGCCTGTACTGCCATGCCTATGTTGTTCGACCTTATCGTGACCTTGCGGCACCTGGTGTATTCCATCAGCTCAAGCTCGAGCTGTCTGCCTCTCAGAAATGCGAATATCAGGCCAAGAAGCTCCAGGTGGCGAACTCTTCTGTTGGCGTAGCTCAGGTCGAGAAATCCATCGCAGAGCTCTGCTCTCGGCCCCAGGATGAAGGCTGAGCCCATCCTCCTTCCACCAGAAAGCGAGAGCTGCTGGCTTGTTACATTCACCTCTCTTCCATCGATATCGAGAGAGAGCTCATAGGGCTTCGGAAGGACTATCAGATTCTCGAGGAGTGCCAGGAAGTAGCTTGGCATTCCATTGATGTGCCTGAAGGAGGAGGCACGGCTGTTTATCAGAGCCTCGAAACCAAGGCCTGCTCCATTGGCAAAGTACCTTCCCTCTGGAAAGGCTCCACCCTTCAGAAGGCCAATATCGCAGAAGTGGCTCTCTCCTCTCGCAATGAGCTCGACAGCCTTTTCCAGGCGCTTTGGGATTCCGGCACTCCAGGCAAAGTCATTGCCCCTTCCTAATGGAATGATTCCCAGTTTCGCCCGTCTTCCTGAGCGCATTATGCCGTTGACGACCTCGTTCACAGTCCCATCGCCACCACAGGCAACGATAGTATCGAAGCCCTGCTCTATACCCTTCATTGTCAATTCAATCGCATGGTCCCTGTACTCTGTATGGGCAAATTCGACCTTGATGGAGTAGAGCGCAAAGCTCTCCTCTATCTTCTGTTCATATCTATTTCCATGCCCCTTCGAGGCGTTCGGGTTCACTATGCAGAGGATTTTCTTTTCCACATCACAAGAATAATCAACACACTCTCATCAGAAAAGCCCCTAGCAGGTTGTCCACTTGCAGTTTTAATGAGATTATCGAAATTGCAATGCTTACCAACAGAGAATTCAGGAAACATCTGATTGTACTGTCGCTTCCGATGATGCTCCAGCAGCTTCTTACGACGACGCTTTCATTTCTCGACACCTTGATGATAGGGCAGCTCGGGGCTACTTCTATCTCGGCTGTCGCCATAGCGAACCAGATGAATGTCCTGCTCTTCTATTGTGTCTTTGGAGTTTCAAGCGGAGCCTCCGTCTTCCTTGCCAGATACTATGGAGGAGGAAAGGAGGACAGCATGGAGAAGGTGATGGGCCTGGGGCTCACCTGCTGTCTGCTCTTTTCACTGCTCTGGTTTCTCGGCTCCTTCCTCTTCCCGGAAAGCATAATGCACATCTTCTCGAAGGACGAGGAGGTCGTAGGACAGGGGTGCAGCTACCTCAGGATCATAGCACCAAGTTACTTTCTCTATGCACTGACCTACATCTTCTCGACAGGCTTCAGGAGTGTGGGAAGGACCAGCATCCCCCTCTACGCCTCCCTTGTCGCACTGACTCTGAATGCAGTTGGAAACTATCTGCTCATATTCGGCATCGGGCCATTTCCCCGCCTCGGAGTAAGGGGCGCTGCAATTGCAACCCTCCTTTCACGCCTTGTCGAGGTCTCGATAATAGTCCTGCTCTCCTACCTTCTCAGGATGCCATACAGGATAAGAAGACTCAGAAATGCCTTCGTCTGGAGCTGCTCCTTCTTCCTGGAATACCTCAGGATCTGTCTTCCCATCCTTCTCAACGAGATATTCTTCGTGCTGGGCATCTCCATCTTCAAGATAGCCTATTCCAGACTTGGAACTGAGGCTTTTGCTGCAATAAACATCGCAGAAGCAATCGAAAATGTCTTCTTCATAACCTCACTGGGAATTTCACATGCGACAACCGTACTGATAAGCCAGAGGATCGGAGCTGGGGAGGAGAGCCAGGCGCAGAGGTATGCAGACCAGACAGTAAGACTCGATTTCATCATGAGTCTCATCCAGGGACTTCTGATCGCTGCAACTGCACCTCTTCTCGTCCAGCTCTTCAACATCTCGCCGGAGCTGAAGAGAGAGACGATGCTTGCCCTCTTCGTAATCGCACTCTACCAGCCTGCAATAAGCGTCGGCATGCTCTACTTCGTGGGCATATTCAGGGCGGGAGGAGACACGAACTTCTCATTCATCGGAGAAACTGCCTGTGTCTTCCTTGTCGGCATACCGCTTGCATTCATCACAACAGCTCTTGGACTTCCGATCTACATCGTTCTCTCCTTTGTCCATCTCAACGCTGTGGCCAAAACGATCGTCGGTGCAGTACATTTGCGTTCTCGAAGGTGGATGAAAGCCATAGACTCCTGATATAATCGGATTCATGAGCGGATATATAATCCAGAACGCCACACTCTTCGATGGCGAGAAGATAGAGGACGGAATGTCCATAGCCTTTTCAGATGGCACTATCGAAAAGGTCTGCAAGGCAGAAGAGCTTGCTGGAAAGGAAGGCTATACAAAGGTCGATGCAGCTGGCCTTCTCATCTCACCGGGCTTCATAGACACCCATACGCATGGCTCCTACGGCCACAGCACAGAGGATGCCGACCCGGAGTCGATTCTCCAGTGGTCAAGGAGGATCACAGCAACCGGAGTCACCTCCTTCTGCCCCACTACCTACACCTCTCCTCTCGATAGGCTTGTTGAAGCCACAGAGTGCATCACAGCTGCGATGGGAAACGAGAAGGGAGCCAGGATTCTCGGCATAAACCACGAAGGACCATTCATCTCGCCGGAAAAGGTCGGTGGACAGGACAGGAACGGACTTCAGAAGGTGGATACGGAAATCTTCAGGCGCCTTACCGAGCATGGCAATGTCAGAATGATGACAATTGCACCGGAGCTCGAAGGGGTCGAAAGGCTCTCTCCTATTGCCAGAGAGAGAGGTGTGACCATGATGGCAGGACACACGAATGCCTCACTCGAGGATATGAAAAAGGCAAAGAGGCTCGGCTTCAGGGGAATGACGCATATCTTCAATGCGATGAGCTCCTTCCATCACCGAACTGTTGGCGCTGCCGGCTTTGCTCTTGCAGATGACGACATCTTCACAGAGCTCATTGCAGATGGCCATCATGTCGATCCCGAAATAGTAAGGGTACTCTTCAAGTGCAAGGGAAGAGAGAAAGTCGTCATGGTAACGGACAGCCTGAAGCCTGCACATCTCGAAGCTGGCGTCCATACGATAAACGGAATAGAATCGGTCTTCAGGAATGGCACCTTCGTCTCGAAGAGTGACAACTCGCTGCTCGTAGGCTCTGCCCTCTCCATGGACCAGGGGGTGAGGAACCTCGTGGAATGGGGCATTCCTCTTGATGTGGCCCTTAGGACCGCAACCTCTAATCCAGCTTCTCTTCACGGCTTCGAGAAGATAGGATATCTCAGACCTCTCTACAGGGCAGATATAGTCGTCCTGGATAGGAAGCTGAAGGTAAAGGCGATATTTGTAGATGGAGTCCTCAAGGAGGGCTTCATAGGAAAGGAAGTGCAATATGTGGTATGAAAACCTGAATGAAAAGGAACTCTGGAAGAATTTCGATGCAATTTCGCAGATTCCAAGAGAATCGGGAAATGAAGAGGGAATAAGGAACTACATCCTCTCCTGGGCCAGAGAGAATCAGATAGCTTCCGATACGGATAGTGTCGGCAATGTATTCCTCTACTCACCTGCAACAAAGGGCCGTGAGAATGTACCGGCAATCTGCCTTCAGGGCCATATGGATATGGTCTGCGTCAGGACAAAGGAGAGCAGGCACGATTTTTCAAAGGATCCGATCGAAATCGTCTACGATGGAAAATATGTAAGGGCAAAAGATACATCGCTTGGGGCAGACAACGGCATCGCAGTTGCCATGGCAATGACCATCATTGCTGACAGGAGTCTGGAGCATGGCCCGATCGAATGCATGTTCACTATCTCGGAGGAGACTGGAATGAATGGCGCCTTCGCACTCGATCCTGAAAAGATATCCGCCCGCAAGCTGATAAACATCGACAGCGAGGAGGAGGGAATAATCTACACAGGCTGTGCAGGAGGAATAGAAGTGGACTGCAAGAAGAGAGCTGTCAGAGGACCTCTCTTCGAAAAGTCCAGCTTCTTCACACTCTCCATCTCCGGTCTGCTGGGAGGCCACTCTGGCGGCGAGATCCACAAGGGAAGGCTCAATGCGATCAAGGCACTTGCCAGAATCCTCCACAGGGCCCCTGAGTTCATGCTCATCGATATCAAGGGCGGAACAAAGAGGAATGTAATCCCTTCTGAAGCCTCTGCAAGCTTTGCTGTAAGGAGAGAGGAGGCAGAGACGCTCAGAAGCGTAGTTGTCCAGGCAGAGCGAGAGCTGAAGGAGGAGTACAGTCTTACTGACCCGGACCTTCTCATCTCTCTGACAGAGCAGAGAAAGGGACCGACCGAGGCTGTCAAGGTCAAGTGCAGCCACGATGTCATAGAGGCACTCTACCTCACACCCTGTGGGGTCCAGAGCATGTCGGCCGCTGTTGAAGGAGTTGTCCAGACCAGCAACAACCTGGCAATAGTAGGACTGGATGAGAAGGAGTTCTCTCTTGTCAGCTCCTCACGCTCCCTTATCGAGAGCTCGAAGCTGGAAACTGCATATACAGTCGCTGCAGCAGCAGAAGCTTTCGGCTTCAGGATCGCTATCACAGGAAACTATCCGGGCTGGGCTCCGAATCCTGATTCAGCGCTCGAGAAGGAGCTGGTGAGTGCATACAGAGAGTATTATGGAGGAAAGGACCCGGAGGTCACATGCATCCATGCAGGACTCGAGTGCGGAATCATCAACTCCCGAATCGAGGGAATGGACTCTCTCTCCATTGGCCCCAACCTCTGGGACGTCCACTCGATCAACGAGAAGCTCGAAGCAGAATCTGCAGAGAGAACTCTCGGCTTCCTGAGACACTTCCTGGGAGAAGTCAGGTGAAAAAGCCTGTAATCGGTCTCGTTGCGGCCCTGCTTCCATATCCTGAATCGGATTCCGCATTCCATTGCGACAGGCAGTATGCGAATGATACATACTGCCAGAGCATCGTAAGGGCGGGCGGCAATCCCATCCTGATTCTTCCAACAGAGGATATCTCTGGTTCTGTCTCCCTTGTCGATGGTCTTCTCTTCATGGGCGGTCACGATATAGACCCCTCTCTCTACAACGAAGAGAGATCAGAGCTCTGCAAGAAGAGCGTTCTCTCTGAAGACAGATTCCAGCTCGATGTCTTCTATGAAGCACAAAGGCAGAAGAAGCCGATACTTGGTATCTGCAGAGGTCATCAATTGATCAACATAGCTTTGGGAGGGACTCTGTACCAGGACTACAGGCTGAGGAAGGAAACAGAAGTAGACCACCTTGTAGAAAGCCAATATGACCTGGCCTCTCATGAGATAATAATCAGGGAGGGTTCTACCCTGCACAGCCTTATGGGAAGGACGAAAGTCGGCGTGAACAGTCTCCACCATCAGACAGTCAAAACTGTGGGAAAGGGGCTTGAGGTAACAGCCTGGACAGAGGATGGCTCGATAGAGGCACTTGAAGGAAAGGACATACTGACTGTCCAGTTCCATCCCGAGTCGATGGTGGCAAGAAGCGATGAGATGCTTCCACTCTTCACCTGGCTTGTAGAAAAGTCGACATCGTCCAGATAGACAGAAAGGGGGCTCCAGAGAGCCCTCCTTTCCTGATGATGTCAAATCAGTTCAGTTCTTCGAGAATCTTGTCGAATGCAGCAAGGATCTTCTCCCTGTCGGCCTCGCTTCCTGCGCCCCTGTAGTCGATTGCGTCGACGACATCGAGACCCATCTTCTCAGCTAGCGCCCTGTACTCGGCAGCAGCGCCACCGGACCAGAGGCTTGAACCGAAGTGCATGCTCTTTCTGCCCTTGACACCTTTTCTGCAGAGCAGATCCATCGCATAGACAGCCTCTGGGAACATGTTCCTTTCGTAGGTCGGAGCTGCAACTACAAGTGCAGCACTTCTCCACGCCTTCTCGAGAAGCACGGAAAATCCATCGTCTGGAATCCTCACTACATGTACCTTGACACCCCTTGCCTCTGCCCTTTCAGAAAGGGCATCTGCCATTGATTTCGTATTGCCGTACATGCTTGAAAGGAGAAGCGTGATCTCCTTCTCCTGAGGTCCCTGCGCATAGGATGCAAGCCTTGAATACCAGCTGACGATCCTGGCAACATCGCCCTTGTAGATGATTCCATGGCTTGGACAGATCATCTTGATATCGAGGGCCTTGAGGCTGTCGATTGCCTTGAGAACGAAGGATGAGAATGGAGCTACGATGTTTGCATAGTAGCGCTCGGTCTCGGTCTCGAGCAGCTTCTTCTCAGCCTCTGAAAGCTCTGTATCGTAGACGCTCTCTGTCTCTCCGAAGGAGCCGAAGGCGTCGCAGGAGAAGAGGATGCCCTCTTCCTTGTAGTAGGTCACCATAGTATCCGGCCAGTGGACATTGGGTGCTGGGGCAAAGACAAGTGTAGCACCACCCAGCTCGAGCTCCTCCATCGGCTTGATCACATGTGCATCCTTCTTACCATAGAGGCTCAGTACCTCAAGTGAGGCTACCTTGGTGCAGTAGACAGGGATGTCCGGTCTTCTTGCGAAGAAGTCCCTGAGTCCTCCTGTGTGGTCAGGCTCCATGTGGTTGAGGACAAGGATGTCGATGTCGTCGACTGTAAGTCCCATCTCCTTGAGCTCCTCATCGAAGGAGGCACCCTCCTCTACATAGTCGATGAGAACTGTCTTCTCGCTTCCACGCACTAGATAGGCGTTCACAGATACGCCATCCTTGATAGGCCAGGAGCCCTCGAAGAGCTTGGACCTATCCAACTGATATCTGAACAGTGATGTGTTCTTTGTTACTGAAAATCTCATAACGCCATAATAGAGTCCACACCTTTTTATTTCAATCCAGTACGAGATATCTTCTTCAAGATAAAGACGATAATAGGAGAATCAGAAGAGAGAAAAACCGCCTTTAGGCTTGTTTGTATAGGGCTGTTTCGTTATATTTATTCAAGTATGCAGATAGAGACGATAAGCGATACCGTACACAGACTCATCCTGCCAGAGCAGGAGATAATTCTTGTTGGTACAGCACATATAAGCCAGAACAGTGTAGAAGAGGTCTCCTCCCTTATAGATTCCGAAGGCCCTGACAGGGTCTGCGTCGAGCTCGATGATGGAAGGATGAAGTCCAAGACCCAGAAGAAGAGCTGGGAGAATACCGACATCAGGACAATCTTCAAGGAGGGCAAGGGCTTCTTGCTGCTTGCCAATACCGCTCTGGCCTCCTTCCAGAGGAGAATGGGTCTCCAGACCGGCACAAAGCCCGGAGAGGAGATAATCGGAGCCGCCCAGAAGGCGAAGGAGATGGAGATTCCCGTATCGCTCTGCGACAGAGAGATACAGACCACCTTCAGAAGGGCCTGGGGCAAGAGCAGTCTCTGGAACAAGTGCAAGCTGCTTGCTGCCCTGATCTCGGCAGCCTTCTCCAACGAGGAGATCTCTACAGAGGAGCTCGAGGAGCTGAAGAAGCAGGATGTACTGCAGTCGATGATGGACGACATGGCGAAGGAGCTTCCAAGCGTCAAGGAGGTCCTGATCGACGAAAGGGACAGATACCTTGGAAGGTCCATCTTCGAGGCCCCTGGAAAGAAGAAGATCGCTGTAATCGGCGCAGGACACACACAGGGAGTGATCTCGACCATCGAGAAGCTCAGCAGGGGAGAGAGCACACCTACCCTTGATGAGCTTACTGTCATTCCCAGGAAGGGATGGCTTTCTGGATTCATCCAGCTTGCAGTCCCTACCCTGATAATCCTTCTGATCCTCATATCTGCATTCACATCGGGCTGGGATCAGGGACTCAGGACCTTCCTGTACTGGGCAGCCGTCAATGCAGGTTGCACCTTCATCGCGACCCTTCTCTCCGGAGCCCACATACTGAATATAATCGCATGTACAGTAACAGCGCCATTCTTCGCACTCTGCCCCGTTCTGGGAGTTGGAATGCTCGGAGGTATCCTGGAAGCGACCTTCAGAAAGCCGAAGGTAAGAGACTTCGAGAATATAACCGATGAGTCGATGAAGTTCACCAACTGGTACAGAAACAGAATCCTGCATGCACTGCTCGTTTTCTTCTTCTCATCGCTGGGCTCTGCATTCGGTACTCTGGTCGCCTTCCCGATACTTGTTGCAATGCTCTGATTCCCATTTACCATCAGAGGCGAAAATCGGGCCAGTAAGCTGTTTTCCAAGCTGAACTGGATAGTTTCTACCACAAAAGAGAAACAGACCTCTCTTTCGAAAGGTCTGTAGACGTATCTGTCAGCAATATTGAAATCAGATGACTCCCTTGCGGATCAGGATATTGGCATACAGAGCCTTCTCGCTTGTCGCGATGACTGCATATGCCTTCTGGGCCCTGTCATAGAACTCCTGTCTTTCAAGAGACTTTAGTCCACGATAATTAGGATCCTCCTGTCTGCAGATCCTGTCATACTGGTCCCAGATAGGTGTTTCGACATTGTCACCAGCATTGACTGCCATGACAAAGGCATTGTCCTGCATATGATCCAAAGGAAATAGCTTCAGCAGAGCTTCAAGCACAGAGCAGCCTCCATGCCCATCCAGATGGATGACTCTCCTGTTCATGGATGCACTTGGAAAATTGCCATCGGCAATTACGATTTCATCTCCATGGCCCATCTCTGCAATCGTCTTCAGCAGCTCTGGTCCTATCAGTGGTGGAATATTCTTGAGCATTCTCCCTCCCTAGTGCTTTTCGTCTGCCCTGAACTCTCCCAGCTTTCCACCAGGATGACAGCGGACATATCTTACTGGATCCCAATCCTTCTCGCTCTGCAGGTATACACTGAGAAGCTGCAGGCAGAAGTTCTCTGCAAGAATCGAATTCCTGGGCGCTCTGTTAAGAGGTCCGCCCTCCGACTTCACTCCGGCGAAAAGACATGCTTCACAGAACCTGCCGAGCCAGCTGTCCGGATTGCCGGTTATGGCTATCATCCTGCAGCCATTGTTTCTGATGGCAATGCAGGTAGCTTTCAGCTCCTGTGTCTCTCCGGAATTTGATATGCATATGACGACATCACCCTCAACCAGCTGTCCACAGGAGCCATGCACCGCCTCAGTTCCATGAAGAAAGTAGCATGGGTTGCCTGTCGAGGAGAGCAGTGAGGCTGCATATGAAGCGACATGCCCTGGCTTGCCGATTCCTGTTACATGGATCCTGTTGCCTCTCTTCTGGGCCTCCAGGATCATCTCGACTGCTCTTTCATACTGGGAAGTATCGACGACATCGAGAAAACCATTGAACTCCTGTCGTGCCGACTCTATGAATCTCTCTGCAGCTTCCCTGCTGGCTGTTTTCATAATATTCAACCTCCAATCATCTCTTGAGGACATCAAGGACCTTCAGATCGAAACCTGTATAGTTCTTATCCTTCATGAACGCCAGGACCTTTTCCAATGCAGGAAGGGATGGGATTGCTCCCATTTCACTCACTGTGATGCCCGCAGTGAAGGAAGCAAAATCCATGGCCTGATACTCGGAAAGTCCAGATATCAGTCCGGTACAGAAAGCTCCGACAAATGAGTCGCCTGCAGCTGTTGGGTCCTTGACTGGACCATAGCTTGCACAGGCTGTCCTGTGGATATTCTCTCCATCTGCCATTGCAGAACCATTGCTCCCCAGAGTTATAAGCACCTTGCCTACTCCCTTAGAGTTCAGCTCCCTGGCAGCACAGATGATGTCCTCCTCATTGGCTCCTTCCTCGTTGACCCGGATTGTGACGCCTGAAAGCAGCGCTGCTTCATGCTCGTTCGGAGACAGATATGAAATACAGGAGAGCAGTTCATCGTCCAATTCGGCGGCAGGTGCCGGATTGAGCATCACAGGAACCCCCGCATCCCTTGCGCATCTGGCAGCAAACCGGGTCACGGGCATTGTAAGTTCAAGCTGCAGAAGCAGGATATCGAACTTCCTGATTCCCTCCCTCAGCCAGTCAAGGTCCTCTACACTCAGATCGTAATTTGCACCAGGAACGACCAGGATACGGTTCTGAACGCCCTGCTCTGTGACCTGCAATTGAATATTTCCAACTCCGGAAGAGGAGCTCCCGCTTATCTTGACCCTGCTTACATCGACGCCGGCAGCACTTGCAGCCTGGCACATCTCCCTTCCAAAGGAATCGTTGCCAACACAGCCGACCATCGTTACATCTGCTCCAAGTCGAGCACACTGGACAGCCTGGTTCACACCCTTTCCTCCCGGAGCTGTCCGGAAGGAGGAACCGATTACAGTCTCTCCCATGTTCGGAACACGGGAAGCAGAGGCAATAAGGTCCATCATGAAGCTTCCTACAACAAGAATCCTAGGCCTTTTCATAATATCCTCCCAAGGATTTCATCCTTTGATACCGGTAACTGCAATTCCCTGCACGTAGTACTTCTGGAAGACGAAGAACAGAATCATCATAGGGACGACAGAGAGAACAAGCGCTGCCATGATCGGTCCGTAGTAGATAGGAGGATCTGTAAAGAAGGCCTGCAGGCCAAGCTGTATCGACCTCTTGTTCTCTGACAGAGTAACGAGCAGGGGCCACATGAAGTCGGACCAGTATCCGATGTAATCGAGGATGAGAACAGTGCAGAAGACCGGTCCTGAAATGGGAACCACAAGCTTGAAGAAAATGTATACTGTTCCCGCACCATCTATGCTGGCAGCCTCTATAAGGTCATCAGGGATATCCAGGAAGAACTGCCTGAACAGATATATGTTGAAGCACTTTGCCACAAATGGAACTATCAGCGCAGTGAAGGTATCGTTCCAGCCCAGGCGGATGACGACCCAATAGAGAGAAAGGATTATACTTTCAAGAGGCAGGACCAGCAGAGCGATCACCACATTGAAGATGAGGTTCTTTCCCCTGAAATTGAACTTTGCCAGGGCATAGCCGCACATTGAATTGACAAGCAGGCTGAGAGCAACAAGGACAGAAACATAGAAGAGACTGTTCTTTGTATAAAGCAGAAGATTGCTGCGGAGGAATACCTCCTTGTAGTTGTCGAGAGTAAAGTCGGTCGGGATGAAGGCGATCAGTCCCTTTGTCATGTCGGAAAAGATTCTGCTTTCTGGCTTGAAGGAAGAAGATATCATCCAGAGAAGCGGAGAAATATACAGAAGACTGACTACGATATTGACTGCATAGATCAGAATAAGCGCTCTTTTTCTCTGTCTCATCCGCTACTCCTTTATCAGACTCTTCATGAGCAGGGAGATAGTAACGACAATTATGAAGAACAGAACCGAGATACTTGATGCATATCCCACGTTCCTGAACTGGAATCCCTGCTGGTAGATGAAATAGGTCAGGGTCTTCGTAGACTCCTTCGGGCCACCCTGGGTCATTACATAAGGCTGGGTGAAGACCTTCATTGCAGAAATCATCGTGATCTGCACGACAAAGATCATTACGTTCTTTATTCCGGGCAGGGTAACATGTATGAACTTGCCAAAGGCGTTTGCTCCATCAATGGCCGCAGCCTCGTACAGATCCTCGGGAATCGCCTGAAGTCCTGCAAGCAGAATCATCATCTGCCTACCTGCCGAATGCCATCCGCTCATCAGGATAATTGCATTCATTGCGCTCTTCGGGTCATGAAGGAACATGCTCGGCTTCATTCCGAACTTCACTATCATTGCGTTCAGAAGGCCCTGAGTGGGATTAGGATTGTATATGAAGGTCCACAGGATGGAGACAACCGTTATGGATGTTACCAGGGGAGTAAAATATGCAGTTCTGAAGATACCGACACCACGGAGCTTCTTTCTTACAAGAAGAGCAAGTCCGAAGGCCAGAGGTATCTGGTAGATGATTACCACGAAGGTGAAGTAGATTGAATTCCTCAGCGCTCTATAGAAGGTAGGATCGGTAAAGAGTCGTCTGTAATTCTCCAATCCGACAAAGAATGCATCCTTCGGTTTGAGCATGTTGAAATTGAGCAGACTGAAGCCAAAGGCCAGCACCATGGCCTGGAACATGAAATACGACAATAAAAACAAAGCGGGAAATGTAAATAGTGCTACATACTTGAACTCTGTCTGTTTAAGCGATTTTGTTTTCTTTGTTTTCATTTAGGGCAATTAGGGATATGGTGCATGGCACAAGGCCATGCACCTGTCTGTTTCGAAAAACGATTACTTCTTGAGAGAACTCTGGAAGCGGGCATACTCCTCATCGACATACTTGGCCAGGGCATCAAGGCCTTCCTTGACATCAGCACCAGCTGCTATATCGAGCAGAGTCTCGGAGAACTTTGGAGAAAGAACGGTATAGACAGGGGTCCTTGGACGAGGAACAGCTGTTGCGAACAGTTCTTCTGCATATACCTTGAATGGCTCTGTGTTCCACATCTCATTGCCCTCGTAGTTGGACTTTCTTGATGGTGGATATCCGCCAATCGTGCTGTATGCAAGGGTGGACTCTGCATTTGTCATGAACTCAAGAGCAACCTTCGCGGCTTCGAGATCCTTTGCATTCTTCGAGATACCTACGGCCCAGCTGCCACAAGGAGAAGCAGCATTTCCGCTCTTGGTGCGAGGATAGTAGGTGACTGCTACCGGGAAGTCAGGGTATGACTTCAGGATACCCTTGAGATAACCGGAGTTTGCAAGCCACATGGCACTCTTTCCATCCTGGAGCTCGGTCGGTGTAGGATCGAGATTTGCAAGACCTTCAACGAAGAACTTCTGCAGATACTTGCCTGCCTCGATGCCACCTTCGTTGTTGATATATCCGTCGCACTTGCTTCCATCAGCACTTGTGAAGGCAGAATTGTTCATATCCCAGAAGGAGGAAAGTACGTAAGGAATGGCTTCGCCCTTGTTGGTGATGAGCTTGATACCTACACACTCTGGAGTGGAGATCTTCTTTGCCATTTCATAGATCTCTTCCCAGGTATAGGCATCTTCGATCGACTTAGGAATACGGAAACCATTCTTCTCGAAGATCTCCTTGTTGTAGATAAGAGCGGTAGAGGACTCGTTGTATCCTATTGCATAGAGATGGTTGTCATAGGTTCCCTGGATTACAATAGAAGGCATGAGATCGGCCTTGCTCTCTTCGGAAACAAGATCATCCAAAGGAATGATTATTCCGTTTGCGGCGTAGTTTGCTACATTTGGACCATCAATGGAGACCAGATCAGGAAGCTGATCGGTAAAGGCAGCAGAGTTGACCTTGTCCTCATAGCCATATCCGGATCCACGAGGAACAAATGTGATTGTCAGGTGATACTGCCCCTTGTACTTCGCATTGAAGTCTTCAACCCTCTGGGAGAAAGCGGGCTGCATGGTCTTGTTGTCGTAGTACCACATGGTGATTTCCTTCTCACCATTAGCATTTGTCTTTGCGGCAGCTGCTTCATTGGCTCCGGCTGCAAATGCATAACCTAAAAGCGCTATCATGCACAATAGAATCAAAAATCTTCTCATGAAGAAACCTCCTTTTTCATGATGTAATTTCATGATATGAGAGGATTTCCAATCGGGATAGATTAAAGAAATTTACATTTGGAGTGTAATTTTTTTTCTACCTTAAACGGTACTGGGCAGGGGCCAGACCATACCTTTTTCTGAAGGCAGTTATGAAGTATCCAACATCCCTGTATCCCACCTCCTGAGAGATTGCAGCAACAGATTTGTCAGTACTCATAAGCAGCTCTTCGGCCTTCCTCAACCTGACATCGATAAGCATCTTCATGAATGTCTTGCCACAGCTTTTGGATATCAGGCGGGAAAGATAGGTCGGGTTGTAGCCCATCTTCTCGGAAAGGTCCAGAAGAGAGATATCCTCGCTATAGTGGTCATTCAGATATGCCTTGACTGTCCTGTCTATATCATCCTGCAGGGACCTGTCCCTGTCGTCGATGGAGACCTTCAGCTTGATGAGATTCTCCAGGAAGGAGCTTTCTGTAACGACCTCGGCGACCTTTATTCCATCGGGTTTCACATGGACCAGATAGAGGATGCCGACCCAGCAGGATTGCACCATCGATGCCATCTCTGAAGAATCTCTGCTGTTCTCTCTGCAGTAGGAAAGGAAGCTTTCTGCCCTGTGCTCAAGAATACAGGGATCTGTAGATGCAAGCGAAAGAAATATCTCTATCCTGTACTTCTCCATCGAAATCTCGTTCTCTGGTGGATTCTCCTGAATCGAGATCGATCCCCTTTTAGCGGAGATCTGCAACTGCAGCTGATTCACGGCAGATTCCTTCAGGACGCTGATGGTATTCATCGATACTGTGAAGGAACTGATGACTGCAGAAAAGGAGACATCGTAGCGTTCTTTCATGTCCTCCTGTGCGTTTTCCAGCCGGAGGCGAAGATCCTTCTGGAAATCGCTGATTTCCGAAGTGCGTGGAAACATCCAGACGAATACATAGTACCAGTATTCTCGAAATGAGATGCTCGCATTCAGCTTGTTCTGCAATTCCCTTTCAAGGACATAGGAATCCAGAGCACTGTCATTGTCCGGAGAGACAAGGCAGAGCATATAGAAATGCTCCGGATCCTCCGAATCCAGCTCCTCTACATCATAATCGCGCAGCAGAGCAGTCAGTCTGTGCTTCTGGACAATCGGGATCATCGATCTGACTCTGTCCTCAAGCACATCGATGTTCTTCTTCTCCTTCAGGCGCGCAACAGCTCTGTTCAGGGCCTCCTTCAGCGCCGCAAAGCCGACAGGCTTCACCAGATAGTCTACTACTTCATTCTTCAGGGCCTCTCTGACATAGGTGAAATCCGTATAGCCGGTAAGGACGAGCACCACTATATTCTCATTGAGTTCAAGAATCTTCCTCGAGAACTCGAGGCCATCGATTCCGGGCATCCTGATATCGGTAATGACAATATCCGGAGAAAGTGAGCACACCTGCTCCCAGGCCTCCAGCCCATCACTTGCTGTACCGATTATCGAACAATCGAGCTCCTGCCAGGGGAATTTCTTCATTCCCTGGATCACAACAGGTTCATCATCTACCAATAGAATCCGATACATGCCTCTCTTCCTTCCTGATTCTCAACCTGACTTCTGTTCCTTCACCGGCAACGGAAGCAACCGTGATTCCATACTCCTTGCCATAGATCAGCTGCAGTCTTCTATGAACGTTCATAAGAGCCTGGAACTCCCTGTCCTGCTTCTCTTCGAACAGGCCGGAAATAGTACTCTCCTTCATTCCAACGCCATCATCCTTTACCACAAAGAGGATATCATCACCATCAAGTACTCCGGATACAGATATCGAGCCCTCCCCTCTTTTGGGCTCGAGACCATGTACATATGCATTCTCGACTACTGGCTGCAATACCAGAGAGGGCATCATGAAATTCATGATCTCCTCCTCCACCTCAATATCTACAGAGACCCTGTCGCCATATCGCATCTTCTGTATGTATACATAGTCCTTCAGGTGGTCGATCTCCTCTCTCAGCGTCACGAACGCCTTGCTCTGATCGATGCTCGCATGGAATAGATTCCCAAGCGACATGCACATATTGGCAATTTCCATGTTGTCTGCAATCTGTGCCTTCCAGTACATCGCATTCAATGTATTGTACAGAAAGTGCGGATTGATCTGGGCCCTGAGCATTTTCAGTTCCATCTGGTTCCTCAACAGCTGCAGGGTGTATTCAGAGTCGATCAGCTGGTTGAACTCCTTGACCATGTGGTTGAAATTGCTCGAAAGCGAGTTGAAGTCCGGGTTCTCGAAAGGCGCAAGCTCTATGCTCCTATCCCCTTGGGCAAAACGAGACATTGCCCATACGACCCTATCGATTCTGTGCGAGAAGAAACGGGACATTGCCAACGAGACAAAGAAGACAAGAACTATGAGTATGATGAGGGAGAGAAGGACAGAAGTACTGAGACTCCATATATCCTTCAGGGCCTCTCCTGCTGTTATGAGACCTACTACATACCAGCCGGTAACAGAGGACTTCTCGGCAAAAAGATAGTATCTTGTACCATCAATGACTATTTCGCCCTTTGTGGAGTCTCTTTCCAGAGAGTTCAGAACCTCCGAATTTATCGTTTCCGATCCGGCCATCACCCGCCCTTCCTCATCGACAAGAAAAATTGTTCCCCTGTTGTTGAACTCTATGTCCTTCCAGAGATTGGAGAATATTTCCGGATATATGCAGATTTCCAGATAGCCGATGCTTCTGAACATCCTGGTACTTTCGATCACTCTGATCAGGCGGATCAGATTGCTCTTCGAATCTCTGGTCCAGACTATTTTCCGATGGACTCCATTCGCTGCCTCGGCCATGAAATCGGATTCCAGGCCCGGGATGCCCACTGGGAACTTGACTACATTGGAATGATTGTCGTACAGGATGATATTCCTCATCGTCTTTCCGTTGAAGAAGTTCGCGATATTCTGTTCCAGTGCATAGAGCTCGGCCTTTGAAGGAGTATCATTGTTCTGCAGCTCTATAAGATAATTCTGGACCATCCCATTGAAAGAAAGGGAGGTCGAGATGGAAACATACTGTGTCGCAATAAGATCGACACTGCTTGCTACCTGCCTGATTGCCGAAGAGGTATCGGCCAGTGCTCTCCTCTGCATTGGAGCAAAGACCAGATTGAAGCAGATGACAAGGAAAATCATCACAGGGATGACAGAGAACAAGAGGAAAAGCATCAATTCCTGAACAAAGAATCTCTGTCTTTTGAAGCCATGAATAAGTCTGGAAAGGATCATTTCCTGTCATCCCTGGGCAAATGGAATCCGATCATGCAAGATATGGAAGGAAACCTTCGTGCACAAGACCGTTGCTGCAGAACATATCCGGATTTCCAATTCGATATTCGGAGCCATCGAATCTGGTGTATTTTCCTCCAGCCTCGTCAAGAAGAAGATTACCAACAGCAACATCCCAGGGATGGATTCCCTTCTCGAAATATGCATCGAACTTGCCATCTGCGACCATCGCCATCTGTCTGGCAGCGGTTCCGATGATTCTGACATTCATCGTATCCTGTATCAGCTTCTGAAGGTGTCTGCACTGCTCTTCTCTCCATTCGAGATTGACTACAGGAATGCCTGTTGTGTAGAAGGCCTGCTTCATCTCACTCACCTTTGAGACGTGCATGCGCTTTCCATTTCTGAAGGCTCCAGAGCCCTTCTCTGCAACGAAAAGGTCATTCTCGATCGGACAGTATGTAACACCCGCAACCGTCTCCCCATTGTGGAAAAGGCCGAGAGAAACAGAAAAGGAGGAGAGCGTTCTTATGAAGTTGATCGTTCCATCGAGAGGGTCAGCTATCCAGTAGTACTCATCCGGATTGCTGTAGATCTCCCTTGAAACATCGTCATCTGTTTTTCCCTGCTCCTCTCCGATGAAAAGATGTCCAGGGAAATGCTTTTTCAGTTCATCCTGGATATAGGCCTGGGACTGGAGGTCGACATTGGTGACGAAGTCGTATCGCAAGCCCTTCGAGTGAACATCAAGAGACTCCTTCATTAGCTTTCTGATCAGGGCACCGGCACCTAGTGCAATTTCCTGTGCAATTTCAACATACATAGCAACCTCCAGAGTATTCTCAGATTGTCAAAATATTAACATGTTTATTTGCCATCACCAACAAAAATTGCATGATGTTCATGACAAAAATCCTTTTACCGAAAAGATTTACATTGGAAAGTAAAAAAATTAAACTGTTTCTGCCAATAAAAAAAGTTGTCCACTCTTCCTTTCAGAAAAACAGACAACCTTCAATTTCCATGAGGACGATCAGACAGTAATGTAGCCGAGCATTCCGGAGATTCTGCTTGCAGTCTCCTTCAATCGAGGTATCATTCCCTCGATCTCCTCCTCGCTCATGTTGGCATCCAGGGCACTTGCGCTGATTCCGGCAACTATCTCTCCAGCCTTGTTCCTGATAGGAACCGCAGAGCAGTTGTCTCCGAAGATGAACTCGTTCCTGTCCCTGCCGACACCCTCTTCCCTTACTCTTGCAAGCTCCTTCTTGATCTCGTCAGGGTCTACGATCGTGTGCGCAGTGTAGGCCTTGAGTCCCTTCTCCTTTATAAGCCTGTCCAGCTCCTCCTCGGAAAGCTCGCAGCAGAGTACCTTTCCAAGGCCCGAGCAGTGGAATGGTATCTGCTTTCCAGGAGTGAAGTAGGTCCTTGGAAGCGAAAGACCCTCGATTCTCTCGATGATGAGGATATCGTCTCCATTCTTCATTCCAAGGTTCACATTGGCCTTCTGGAAGTTGCTCCAGAGAATCTCCATGTATGGCATGGCGAACTTCCTTATTTCCAGGCTCTGGAGTGCGACATTGGAAAGGGAAAGAATCTTCAGTGAAAGGGTATAAAGTCCTGTCCTTTCCTCCTTAACAAGATATCCGGACTTCTGGATGCTTGTAAGAAGACGGAAGGCCATGTTCGTATTGACCTCAAGGACCTCGCAGACATCGGGAATTCCTATGGAACCTCTGGCTGCTGCCAGGTCGAGAATCCTGAATCCTCGTTCGATACCCTTGATATTGTATCTGTCCTGATCGACCACCATTTTGGACCTCCTGTTTGGATTCTGTATGCCCCGGTAGGAACGGGACCTCTCTATTACGTTATCGGTGCCGGGTTGTCCACAATGAGATCATTGTAGATACCGAGCTTCTCGGCACATGGCTTCTTGCCCTCTGCAACATCGAGAATCAGGTTATACAGCTGATTTCCGAACTCCTGGATCGTCTTCTCGCCTGTGAGGACATCTCCAGTATCGATATCGAAGAGGTCTGGCCACTGCACCTTGATCTCATGCCTAGTACAGAGCTTGATGACCGGAACCTCCTTGAGGCTGTATGGAGTTCCTCTTCCGGTAGAGAAGACCTGGATCGTGATACCGGATGCGACCTGGGTCGGACCACATACGATATCGGAGGCCGGTGTTGCCGCGAAGATCATTCCGCTCCTGGTCGGAAGCTCTGCAGGTCCAATGACCTGTACGATCGGAGAGTTTCCGCTCTTGGCGATGGAGCCACAGGCCTTCTCGACGATATTCGACAGACCGCCCTTCTTGTTACCCGGAGTTGGATTTGCACTTCTATCCACACTTGCCTTTGCAAGATAGTTGTCGTACCAGGATATCTCCTTCTTGAGCTTCTCTACAGACTCCTCATCCTGACAGCGGTCTGCAATGATATGCACACCGTCCCTGACCTCGGTGACCTCACTGAACATACAGGTAGCGCCACCCTTTGCAAGCAGGTCGAAGGCGTAGCCGATGGATGGATTTGCAGAAAGTCCGGAGAAGGCATCGGAGCCACCGCACTGGGTACCGACACAGAGCTTTGACAGAGGAAGTCTTGTCCTCTTTCTCTGGTTGAGCTTCTTGAGCTTCTTCTCGGCCATCTGGCAGATGGAGTCGACCATTCCAGAAAAGCCCTGGCACTCCTGGAGAACGATGACATTGTCGTCGTTGATCTCATCCGGATCCAGAACCTTGTCCACAGAGAGCTTCTCGCAACCGAGGCTGACGAACATGAGCTCACCACCGAAGTTCGGATTCCTTGCTATATTCCTTACGCTTCTGATCGGAATGACGGCATCGGGGGCTGCAATTGCAACGCCGCAGCCATATGGGTGGATCAGTGCGTCGACATCATCGACATTTGGGTACTTCGGGAGAATCTCCCTCTTTATCTTCTCTGTTGCGTAGCGCAGTACGCCGGCACAGCACTGTACTGTAGTAGAGATACCGAGGATGTTTCTGGTACCTGCATACTTTCCTGGGCCATTGTCGTAGCCCATCCAGGTATTTCTCTCCGGTGTCTCCTCAGGATAGTAGCCCTTCTTGCCGAACTTCAGATCGGCAACCTGAGGTGAAGGTGGCAGCTCGATCATATGCTCATTTATCCAGTTTCCTGGCTGCACATCGACCATCATATAACCAAGTGTTACACCATAGCGGGTAACAGCATCGCCCTTCTTCAGAGGGACCAGAGCGGCCTTGTGCCCCTGAGGAATATCATCGAGAAGAGTGATTCCAAAGCCCTCAAGCTCATCACCCTTTCTTGCTGGCGCAATGACAACAGCAACATTGTCCTTCTCATTAACCTTGATTGCTTTCATTGGATTTCCTTGCACTTTGAAGTTGCTTATCCATTATACAATAGTTGGCACATTTTGGATAAATAAAATTTCAAATTTAATTTGATAAAACGGCTGAAATATGAGTGTTTTCCACTGAAAAAACAAAAAAACAGAAGCTGAAAATTGACATTTACAGGAAGAAAAGTGCTTTCGGAGCGATGACTGGCAAAGCAGAAAAGCAAAAAACTGGACAGAGGATATGCCAGATAAGGCGAGGTGCTGAATCCACAGCCTGGCATACCAAAGAACGATTGCCGCGAATAAAGAAAGGGCTGTGACAGCTCTCAATCGATCATGAGTGCTGCAACAGCCCCTATTCTCTTTGTCTGATAGACAGTCCTACTTTGCGATTACAACGTTGCCGATCTTCTCGTAGTACTTGGCAAGAGCGCTGTGGTCATCCTTCTCACAACCATCGCACTTGAGAGCCTGCATCATCTCCATGAGCTGGCCAGTGAGAGGTACTGGAGCGTTGACAGCGTGTGCTGCGTTGAGTGCATTTGTGAGGTCCTTGATGTGGAGCTCGATCCTGAAGCCAGGCTTGAAGTTCCTTGCCATCATCATTGGAGCCTTTGCATCCATGACTGTTGAACCTGCGAGGCCACCTCTGATTGCCTGGTATACGAGCTCTGGATCAGCGCCGCACTTCTTGGAGAATGCGAGAGCCTCAGCTACAGCTGCGATATTGACAGCAACGACGATCTGGTTTGCAAGCTTTGCGATGTTGCCAGCGCCAAGGTCGCCAACGTAGACTACGGAACCAGCCATATCCTTCAGAAGGTCATAGTACTTGTCGAATGTTGCCTTCTTGCCACCGACCATGACAGAGAGTGTGCCATCGATAGCCTTTGGCTCGCCACCGGAAACAGGAGCATCGAGCATGTCGATTCCGAGCTTCTCGAGGTCAGCACCGATCTTCTTGGATTCGACCGGATCGATGGAGCTCATATCGATAAGGGTAGCACCCTTCTTTGCGCCCTGAGCAAGACCGTTCTCGCCGAATACAGCAGCTCTGACATGTGGGCTATTTGGAACCATTGTGATGAACTGGTCACACTGTGCAGCAAGCTCGGCACCATTGCTGGCAGCCTTTGCACCGCAACCTACGACTTCGTCTACAGCAGCCTTGTTGAGATCGAAAACGATAACCTCGTGACCTGCCTTGAGAAGGTTCTTTGCCATTGGCTTACCCATGATACCGAGACCAACGAAACCTACTTTCATTTCTTTTCTCCTTATGAATTATTCGATCAATTTCAATCTTTTCTATATTACTTCAGAAAGCCAGCCTTGACGAGCTGCTCTCTGAGTCCTGCCATCTGAGCCTCTGTTGAAGGCTTGTTTGGAAGGTATGGATTTCCAACATACTCTCCGAGAATGTTTGCATAGTCCTTTGTAGCTACCGGGAAGCTGGACTTGTCCATCTGGAGACGGATCGGGTTGAGTACGAACTGTGCTTCGAGAGAGCCCTTGATATCGCCAGCTACGAACTTGTCGTAGATGGAGCAGATGAGCTTTGGCAGGAAGTTTGCAGTCGAACATACAGCACCACAGGCTCCAAGAGTGAGACCGGAGTAGATGAGAGTATCCTTTCCACAGAGGACCTTGAAGTTTACATCCCTGTTCCTTCTGATGAACTCTGCAGTCTGGGTCATATCACCGGAGCTGTCCTTCATTCCGACGACGTTGTCCTTCTCATGTGCAAGGCGCTCTACGATCTGCTGGCTGATTCCATAGCCGGTCCTTCCAGGATTGTTGTAGAGAAGCATTGGAGCTCCTTTGATGCTGTCTGCAATTGCAGCAAAATGTGTATAGAGCTCATCCTCTGTCGGCTTCAGGAACATTGGCTGAAGAACGGAAACACCGTCTGCACCATTCTCGAGACCCATATTGGCGATTCTGATGCACTTGGATGTCCTGATGGCACCTACGCCCATGTATACAGGTACTCTGCCAGCATTCTGGTCTACAATAATCCTGAGGACCTCCTTCATCTCATCCTCTTCCTGCATATAGAACTCGCCATTGGATCCGAATGCAAGGATACCGCTGATTCCACCATCGATCATGAAGTCGATGTGCTTCCTAAGAGCCTTCTCATCTACCTTCTCGTTCTCATCGATCGGAGTGACGATTGGTGGAATGATACCCTTAATAAAATCTACATTCATAGAAACACCTCCAAATGCATATAGAGATAGGAAATCTCTATTACGAAGGCTACTCTTGGTTTGGCCGGTTGTCAATGATATTTGATTATCAATGCAAAATTTTTTAAAAAATCAAAAGCTATTTGAAAAACATTTTGAATGTATCTGTTCATTTCCTTCAGGAAATTCGCTTATATTGTTCTCATGTTCTTGAATGCAAATGGAATAGATATCTACTACGAGATAATCGGGGAAGGCACGCCGATCATCTTCCTGCATGGCAATGGGGAGGACCATTCTATCTTCTACCGTGCAGCCTACGAGATGAAGGACCGATACAGGGTGTATCTGCTGGATTCAAGAGGTCATGGCCAATCCAGTCATGTAGAGACTCTGCACTACAGCGATATGGCAGAGGATGTAGCAGCATTCATCCAGACGCTCGATATCGAGAACCCTCTGATCTGTGGCTTTTCAGATGGAGGAATCGTGGCACTCCTAGTCGCAGCACAGTATCCGGAGCTTGTTGATGCTATAATCACCTGCGGAGCCAACTCCAATCCTCAGGGAATAAAGAAGCGCTTTCTTATGGAGATGCAGAAGGACTACCAGGAGACAGGAAACGAGCTTGCCAGATTGATGGTGAGCGAGCCCAATATAGACAACCTGACGCTGAGGAAGATTGTCTGCCCTGCCCTGATACTCACAGGGGAGAACGACATCATAAAGCTCAGGGACAGTTCGTTCATCGCATCGAACATAAAGAACAGTGAGCTCAGAGTGCTGCCAGGCGAAGACCATGGCAGCTACATATACGACAGCGACAGGATAGTCACGATATTGGAAGAGGAGAAGGCCTTCCTTTATAATTAGTTATCCTTACCAATTCCTCTGCTTATCATTATCGCCTGCTTGATATTTCTGCAGGCCGTAATATCCTTTGCCTTCTGGCCATATGGTGCCAGGTGGGTAGAAAAGCCCATCTCGCTGCTTGTCTTGATTCTCTTTTCCAGGAACGATACTGGCCTTACCTCACCTGCCAGGGAGAGCTCACCAAAGCTTACCATGTCCAGAGGCAGAACAGTCTCGGTTCTTGCAGACCAGAGGGCCAGTGCAAGTGCAAGCTCGATCGATACCTCGTTGATCTTCATTCCACCAGCTACGTTGATGTAGATGTCCTGGTCCGAAAGATGAAGCCCCGCATGGCGCTCCAGTATAGCAGAGACCCTGTTGACTCTCGCTGTATCCACACGGTCCGAATAGACACGGGAAAAGCCGCTCTTGGCAGGCACAGTCAGGGCCTGAATCTCAACAAGGAAGGTCCTGCTTCCCTCGACAACTGCAGTATATGCGATGCCTGTGGGCATATCGTTCTCCTTCCTGCTGGAGATGAAGAACTCGGATGGATCCTTTACAGGCTTGAGTCCCTCCTCCTCCATCTGGAAGATTCCGATCTCGTCCACAGAGCCGAAACGGTTCTTGGCCGCACGGAGGAACCTCACTCCATTGTCGCTGGATTCGAAGTAGAGAACGGTATCGACCAGATGCTCGACGATCTTAGGACCGGCAAGCGTTCCCTCCTTTGTGACATGCCCGATGAGAAAGAGTGCGATATCGTTGGTCTTTGCCAGCATCGAAAGCGCATAGCAGCAGGCCCTCATCTGATTCGGAGAGCCCGCAATAGAGGGCACTGTAGCTGTCGAAAGCGTCTGAAGTGAATCAACTACCACGACAGCCGGTCTGAGCTCCTCTATGGCCTCAGAAAGCGCCTCCAGACGTGTATCGCAGAAGATGTTGATGTTCTCCAGATCCAGCTTGAGTCTCTCGGCCCTGAGCTTTACCTGGGATGGGGACTCCTCTCCCGAAACATAGAGGACCTTTCCATGGGCAGCTGCTGCAGAGACCATCTGGAGCATGATGGTGGATTTGCCTATTCCAGGCTCGCCACCGACAAGAACCGAGCTTGGTCGCATGATGCCACCACCAAGGACCCTGTCCAGCTCCGAGATGCCACTTGAAAAGCGGAAGGATTTATCCACCTCGACCTCGGAAAGCTTCTTCATGGCCTTGTCTATGACAGGCATTGCGGCCTGTGTCCTGTCCTTGCTCGTCTGGACGACCTTCTCCTCTACGAAGGAGTTCCAGGAGCCACAGGAAGGACACCTTCCCATCCATTTGGTCTCTTCACGTCCGCATTCAGAGCAGACGTACACAACAGCATTTCCCTTCATTTAGAATTCCAGAAGCTCTACATCGAAGATGAGAGTTGCATTTGGAGGGATGACACCAGGGAAGCCATGGATGCCATAGCCGAGTTCCGGTGGAATGATCAGAGTTCTCTTCTCTCCCTTTCTCATTGTCTGGAGAGCCTCATTCCAACCCTCGATCACCTGACCAATCTGGAAGGAGGCTGGAGTTCCCCTCAGAATCGAGGAGTCGAAGATCTTGCCGTTGAGCAGTGAGCCCTGGTAGTGGACAGTGACAGTCTGGCCATACTTTGGCTTCTTGTCTCCAGTTCCCTCCTTGAGGACGACATACTTGAGACCAGAAGCAGTCGAAATCGCATTGGGATACCTGTTGGCGATTTCGGCATCGAGCTTTCTCTTCTCCTCTGCCTCCTTCTCTCGAGCCCTCTTCTCACACTCCTCAACGAGATCGGAGAAGGCCTGCTTGGATGCCTTGAAGGCCTCAGCATCAGCACCGACTCTTACGATCTCTACAGACTCGATCCTATCGCCCTGCTTGATTGCATTCACGACCTTCTGTCCATCGATGACACGACCAAAGACAGAGTGCTTGCCGTTGAGCCATGGGGTAGCAACATGAGTAATGAAGAACTGGCTTCCGTTGGTTCCAGGACCAGCATTGGCCATGGAAAGAACACCAGGTCCATCATGCTTGAGAGAGTCATCGAACTCATCAGGGAATCGATAGCCAGGGCCACCTGTTCCGTTTCCTTTTGGATCACCACCCTGGATCATGAAGTCTGCAATGACCCTGTGGAAGACGAGACCATCATAGAATGGTTCATCAGGATCCTCGAGATTCAGAACACCCTCGGCAAGACCGACGAAGTTCATGACGGTCATAGGGACCTTCTTATATTCGAGATTGAGGACGATATCGCCCTTCTCAGTATGCAAAATGGCGTAAAGTCCATCCTTCAAATCATCTTTTTTCATATTAATTCCTTATATTATAATGATTTATTCTTCAAATAGTTCGTCTTTCCCCAGCAATGCATAGATTCTTTCGAGATCAGCTCTGCTCTTATATGGGATAACGACCTTTCCTCTCTTCAGATTGCCAGTGACTTCGACCTTGGTACCAAAAGCTTCAAGGAACTTGTCCTCGACCTCCTGCCTAAGGGAATCAGTTGCCCTGGGAGCATTGCTCTTCTTGACGATGAGCTTCTTGCCTCCATTGAGTGCTTCAGCAACCTTTTCTGCCTCTCTGACTGAGAGCTCCTTGTCTACAATCTTGTTCCTCAGCAGAACCCTATCAGAAGGATTGACCAGAGACAGGATAGCTCTAGCATGGCCTGCAGAGATAACACCAGCAATGAGATCATCCTGAATGGAATCCGGAAGCTGCAGAAGTCTGAGGCTATTGGTAATAGTAGAACGCTTCTTGCCGACCATATCAGCAATCTCATCCTGAGTCATTCCAGACTTCTCGATAAGACCCTTGTAGGCCCTGGCTTCTTCAATGGCATTGAGGTTCTCTCGCTGGATATTCTCGATAAGAGCTACCTCGGATTTCTGTACATCTGTAAAGCTCTTCACGATTACAGGAACCTGTTTCAGCTCTGCTATCTGAGCAGCCCTGAATCTCCTCTCGCCAGCAACAATAGAGTACTTGCCCGGGGCATACTCCTCTACGAGAATAGGCTGCAGAATGCCCTGATGGCGAATAGAATCAGCAAGCTCATTCAATGCTACTTCATCAAAGGATTTACGTGGCTGATTCTCATTTGGTTTAATAGATGAAACATTGACATAAAGGACGGTTTCACGTGAAACATCATCGATTTTGTCTTCACCAGTAGACTTCTCTGGATCCTGGATAAAGTCATTGAAAAGAGAGCCAACACCCTTTCCAAGGCCAAAATTCTTCTTAGCTTTAGGCACGAGCAATCACCTCCTTAGCAAGGCTCTGGTAGGCCTTATTTCCGGCATTCGACGAGTCGTAGACATTAATAGGCATACCATGAGATGGAGCCTCAGCCAGTCTGATACTTCGAGGAATAATAGTCTTGAAAACAAGATTGGGGAAGAAGGTACTTACATCCTCGATTACTTCTGCATTGAGCTTAGCTCTCTTGGTATACATGGTAAACAGGATTCCAATTATCTTCAGATCCTTGTTAATGGTCTTTCTGACATTGTTGATGGTTCTCATGAGCATGTTCAATCCTTCCATAGCAAAATACTCGCACTGCATAGGGATCAGAACATAGTCAGCCCAGGCCATAGCATTCATTGTCAAAAGACCAAGAGATGGAGGGCAATCCAAGAGGATGTAATCGAAATCATCACTCAAAGATGTAATAGCATCACTGAGGAAAAATTCCCTCTTATCTTCTCCAACGAGTTCGAGATTCAACCCAGCAAGATCCAGTGATCCTGGCATAACATACAGATTGTCATATGGAGTAGCCTGTACTGCATCCTTTGCAGCAACCTTTCCAACAACGACATCATAGCTTGTTGCCTTACGACTATCTCCAGAAACAGCACCCGTCAAGTTACCCTGAGAATCAAAATCTATCAAAAGAACCTTGTTTCCCATTTCAGCAAGGGAGGAACCAAGATTCACACAAGTTGTTGTCTTACCAACACCACCTTTCTGATTCAAGAATATAATTTTGTGTGCACTCATATGCAAAATATAAAAAAATATAAATGTCTTGTCATCAAAAATTGGCAATACTTGACGCCTAAATTATCTTAATGTATTTTTCTTTATACAAAAAAAGTTACTTAGGAGTTTACTATGAGCGAAGAAATGAATACAGAACAGAGAGTAATTGCTGCAATCAACCAGATCAGACCATCCCTTCAGAATGATGGTGGAGACATAGAATTCATTAAGATGGAAGGAAACACAGTAACTGTTAAGCTCCTCGGAGCATGTGCTGGCTGTCCAATGTCTCAGATGACTCTCAAGAATGGTGTTCAGAGATATCTCCAGCATGTAATCGGACCAGAAATCGAAGTTGAAAACAACATAGAATTGCCAATGTAACGATTGTACTTACGAAGAATCTTGCAATATCAGCATCCTGGAATTAACTCAGGATGCTTTTTGTTTCACGTGAAACATTTCAGAAATAGACAATTTGAAACGATTTATAGACCACATCTAATGCGGACTTTTACCATAAAATATCAAATTCCACTGGATGTTAATAATCTTGAAGCCTTTATTGTATTCTAAATCAGATAAACAATTTTTTTTGAAACAGCTTTATTAAAAGAAGTGCAAAAACCAAACCGGACCTGTATTGCAACTGATTTTGTAGATCTTAAATGCATTCCAGAATTCTTCAAAACAGATCAGATGACTATTTGATTGACTTCATAGTATTTTGCCCAGTATGCGATTGGATCTGTTTCCAATACGTGATTGAATTAACTATTCAAGAGAATTACCAGAGATTGAACACAGACCCTTTATTGCTGCTTAAATAATTTGCTATGAAGATATTTATTCCACACTGCTTCTCGCATTCATAACTATGCCAGAAAGGATTTGATAGCAGAAATATTGATATTTAACCAACCAGGTATCTCAAAGCTACCATCAAGAACACGATCCTTCAAATATACATACCAGCATAATCGATTAAATCCATCAAATACTTAGTATCCACAAAACTAAAAACAATACAGTAAAGCAAGTTAGCACCAAACCGCGAATAATTCTCTTCATACTGTCAAATGCTTTCGATTTCAATTCTGTAAAGAATCAAGCAAACCTGGCATTTAATATTACAAGGGCAATACATACCTGCTAGCAAGCAATTAATCAACAGCAATTAGAGAATCTTGAATACTCAATTGAATATAGATGCGATTAAATTGATCAGAACAATTCGTTAGAATTATTCACCTCACAATAGATATCCAATAATTACCAAAGCAAATACATAATCAAAAGCTCACCCAAGAATGAACAGGAATACAACCAGGCAGATTAAAGAGAGACTAAGACATCCAATACAACTTCCAATTAATCGAACAAATAAGAAGCATAAAGAACATTTTAGCAGCAACAAGCAATCTGGAAAAAAAAACAAAACTCATCTGTAGATCTGAAAATCAGAGACAAAGCAAATCACGAAATATAGCACAATAGAGTTGGCGGAGCAGAGGGAGACAAGAACAAACAGTCACCGTCAAAGAAGAACCAAACTCACAAAAACATAGCAGACGCTGTCTCAGCAAAACGACCAATGACTGCGCAGGGGAGTACCACATTACAACAGCGATTCATATGCAAGCCGACCAACATCCAGCCCGATCCCCTGATGAGTATCACAAACAAACACTCTCAGAATATGAAACAATCAGGCCTTGCCGACAAGAACCAGCCAGACCAGAGCACCAAGAGCAGCTTGTCTTCCGACTAGTTTCACGTGAAACATGGTTGGTTTTTTATGATTTTTCTTGAAAGAGACCTAAAACCCCAAATAAACGCGCTAAATGGCCTTTTTGGCCTAAAATTACTATATATAGAAACAGATATGTGTGAGTTGTTACTTGTAAAACTTATATTTAATATAATAATTTTTATGTTTTACCAGTAATTATGCTGCTTCAGTACAGGGACTCATACAAATTCAGTAAGTGAATCTCTATGGACAGGGAGGTAGCGAACCAATTGTAGTGCTAGGAATCTCAAGGCAATAGTGTGATAAAAGTTTGAAATTGACCAACTATGAAGATCCACGGATAGTCATAGGGCAAAAAATACTGTCCAGGGAGTAATCCCCAGACAGTAATTCGATTGAGAAACAGTAATACTTACTCTTCTGTAGGAGCTTTTGCTTCTTCGGTCTCAGCTGTAGAGGCTTCTGCTGCAGCATTAGAATCCACAGTTGCGTCTTCAGTTTCTTCTGGCTCTTCTTCCTGATACTCAGTAACAGCCATTGCAACGATGCTATCGTTTGCCTTCTTGAATGAAGCAACCTTGACACCCATTGCAGATCTTCCCTGGATGGAAATCGTATTGACGTGTACTCTGATTGTCTGGCCAAAGAGAGTAACAAAGACTACATCGCTCGAATCGTCTACAGCAAGAGCATTGACGATGAAGCTTTCTCCTTCAATATTGTAGATCTTCTGACCGCCTGTAGCCCTTCCATGAGACATGAACTGGTTGAATTCGACCTGCTTGCCCTTGCCATTTGTGGTGATCATGAGAATTCTCTTCTCATTATCGACCTTGACAAGACCGGCAATCTCATCATCCTCTACCAGCTTCATGGCCCTGACACCATGTGTAGATCTACCCATGATTCTGACTGCATCTACTGAAGTCCTGAGACCCTTGCCCTTCTTTGAGATATACATGACCTCATCAGAATCATCTACGAAGAGTGCCTGGATAAGCTCATCGCCCTCATCAAGGATAATGGCCTTTACACCATGCTTCTTTGCATTTACAAAGTCATGGAGCTTGACTCTCTTGGTGACACCATACTTGGTGGCCATGAGAATGCACTTCTCAGCCTCGAACTCATCCTTGGAGAAGCAGAGAACAGCAGAAATCTTCTCCTGTGGTTCAATCTCGATGAAGTTCTTGATGATGATACCCTTAGCACCCTTTGCAGCCTCAGGAATCTCATATACGTTGGTGTAATATGCCTTACCATAATCGGTAATGAACATGATCACATCGTGAGAGGATGCTATGAAGAGATGCTTTACGAAGTCGTTATCGACAAGCTTGGCACCTCTGACACCCTTACCACCTCTGCTCTGGGCTCTGTACTCCTCAACAGGAAGTCTCTTGCAGAATCCCTTGTCGGAGATAAGGATTGCAACCTGCTCCTCCTTGATGAAGTCGAGGTCGTTAACACCAGAAAGCTCTCTCTCATTGATCTGAGTTCTTCTTCTATCACCGTACTTGGTAGCAATTTCCCTGATGCCTTCCTTTACAACACCAAGAATCTTGTTTCTGTCGGCAAGCAGCTCATTGTAGTAGACAATCTTTGCTTCGATATCGGAAAGTTCGGCGAGAATCTTGTCTGTCTCGAGGTGTGAAAGTCTACCAAGCTTCATATCAATGATAGCATCAGCTTGAATCTGTGTAAGAGAAAATGCCTTCTGAAGTTCAAGAGAAGCTACTGTATTATCTTCACTTTCCTTGATGATCCTGATTACCTCATCGATATTGTCGAGACCGATCTTCAGGCCACGAAGGATATGTGCTCTCTCTTCTGCCTTCTTCAGGTCATATCTGGTCCTTCTCTCGATTACGACCTCTCTGTGATCGATATAGGACTGGAGAATCTCCTTGAGTGTTAGTACTCTTGGTCTTCCATCCTTGAGAGCTAGGTTGTAGATGCTGAAGTTGGACTGGAGGGCTGTGCGGTTGAAAAGCTTGTTGAGTGCGATATTGGCAACTGCACCCTGCTTGAGCTCTACGACAACTCTCAGACCGTCTCTACCGGACTCATCGTGAACAGCAGATACCTCTGGGAAGGCTTCACCATCTCTGATGAGATCCTTGATCTTCTTCACGAGGTCGGCCTTGTTGACCTGATATGGAAGCTCTGTGAATACGATCCTGTCATTTCCCTTCTCGTGTTCTTCAATCTCATAGCGGGAACGGATGACTATCTTTCCTCTTCCTGTTGTGTATGCATCTACAATTCCCTTCTTTCCACAGATGATACCTGCAGAAGGGAAGTCCGGGCCCTTCACATAATCCATGAGCTGGAGGCTATCCAGTTCCGGATTGTCGATGAGTGCACAGATGGCATCGGTGACCTCGTTGAGGTTATGTGGTGCCATATTGGTAGCCATACCGACTGCAATACCGGAGGTTCCGTTGCAGATGAGGAATGGAAATGCAGCTGGAAGAACCAGTGGCTCCTCAAGTGAGTCATCGTAGTTAGGTCCGAAATCTACAGTCTCCTTCTGGATATCGGTAAGCATCTCCTCACCGATTCTGCTCATCTTTGATTCGGTATATCTCATTGCTGCTGCAGGATCGCCATCGATAGAACCGAAGTTTCCCTGCGGCTTTACTACCGGATATCTCAGAGAGAAGTCCTGAGCAAGACGTACTAGAGCATCGTAAACGGAAGCATCTCCATGTGGATGATACTTACCAAGAACGTCACCAACTACACGGGCACACTTCTTGAAAGGACCTGAGGATCTGAGACCCATCTCATACATATCGAAGAGAATTCTTCTATGTACAGGCTTCAGACCATCACGGACATCAGGAAGTGCACGACTTACGATGACAGACATTGCATAGTCGATATAGCTCTTCTTCATCTCCTCAGAGAGGTCTTTTACATGGAACCTCTCTGAATCAACTGGAGTGATATTGTTTTCGTTATCCATAATCTGTCCTTATCCTTTAAGCATCGATAGTCGCATAGGTTGCGTTCTTTTCGATGTAATCCTTTCTAGGTTCGACATCCTCGCCCATGAGCATTGCAAAGGTCCTATCTGCCTCTTCGGCATCGGAAAGGGATATCTGGGTGATATGTCTGGTCTCTGGGTTCATTGTAGTTTCCCAAAGCTGTTCCGGGTTCATCTCACCAAGACCCTTGTATCTCTGGATAGGAATCTTGTCCTCTGTAATTCCCTTGCCATACTCCTCGATGATCTGCTTTCTGGCCTCCTCATCGTAAGCGTAGTACTCTCTCTTGTTGATTGTGATCTTGTAGAGAGGTGGCATGGCGAAATAGATATAACCAGCCTCGATGAGAGGTCTCATATATCTGAAGAAGAATGTCAGCAACAATGTCCTGATATGGCTTCCATCGACATCGGCATCGGCCATGATGAAGATTTTATGATATCGGCACTTGTTGATATCGAATACGACTTCATCGTTCTCGCTCTGCTGGTTGTTGTACCTTGTAAGGCCAGCACCGATGGATGCGATGACGGGCTGAAGCTTGTCATTTACCAGTACCTTGAACTCCTGGGCTTTCTCAACATTGAGCATCTTGCCCCAAAGAGAAAGGATTGCCTGGTACTTTCTATCTCTGCCCTGGGCAGCAGAACCACCTGCAGAGTCACCCTCGACGATGAAGATCTCTCTGAGAGCAGGATCCTTTTCTGAACAGTCCTTGAGCTTGTCTGGAAGTCCAAGACCAGTAGTCTGCTTCCTTATCTGCTCACGGGCCTTCCTGGCTGCAATTCTTCCGAGTGCAGCGGCAATGGCCTTCTCAAGCAGGATGTTGATATCATCAGGGAACTCCTCGAAGTGCTCGGTAAGCTTCTGCATGACAAGAGAAACGACAATAGGCTTTACATTCATATTGCCGAGCTTCATCTTTGTCTGGCCCTCGAACTGAGGATTTGCGATCTTTACAGAGACGATACCAGTAAGACCCTCGTTGATATCGGTATTCTCGAACTTGTCGTTACCGAACTTCTTGAGCATCTTCTGGTTCTTCTGCAGCTGCTGATTGAATACTCTGAGGATTGCTTCCTTGAAACCGGAGTAGTGTGTACCACCTTCACGTGTATTGATGTTGTTTACGAAGGAGTAGACCTTCTCGTCGTACTTGTCGTTGTACTCAAGTGCACATTCGACAATTACATCATCCTTTACAGCAGAAAAGGCGATAGGCTTGATGATAGCCCTCTTAGAATATGCCTCATCAAGGTAGCTGACATACTCTTTGAGTCCACCTTCTGAATGGAAATCCTCATGGAGCTCAGGTTCGACTCTCTTATCTGTGATCGAGATGGAGATTCCATGGTTGAGATAGCTCAGTTCCCTGAAACGGTTCGAAAGTGTCTCGAAGTTGAAGCTGTTCTGCTGCATGACAGTAAAGTCAGCACTGAAACGTATTGTCGTACCGGTCTTATCGGGATCGCATTCACCTATTACCTTTACAGGCTCCTCGGGAACGCCTCTGTGATAGACCTGGCGATATACCTTTCCATCTCTGTAGACAGTGGCCTCAAGCCAATTGGAAAGGGCGTTTACACAGGAAACACCTACACCATGAAGGCCACCGGAAACCTTGTAAGAACCCTTTTCGAACTTACCACCGGCATTGAGCTTGGTAAGACATACTTCAAGTGTACTTACACCTGCCTGTGGATGGATATCGACCGGGATACCACGTCCATTATCCTCTACAGTACAGATTTCGCCGATCTTCTCATCATTCTCGAAGGTGATATGGATCTTGTCGCAGAATCCTGCCATTGCCTCGTCGATACTGTTGTCCAGAACCTCGTAGACAAGGTGGTGCAATCCATCAATACCGGTAGTACCGATATACATGCCAGGGCGAAGTCTGACATGCTCAAGACCTTCAAGAATCTTAATGTCCTTGGCACCAGAATATTCACTGTTGCCTTTCATCTGCTCTACTGCAGATTCTTCGGAAATTTCCACACCGATAGTGTTGTCTTCCATCTATAAAATCCTTGATAAAAAAATTTTTATACGATAATTCCAATCCTTTTGGAGGACTGGAATTCCTGATATGGAATTGTAACATTTTTAACATTTTTTAGACAAGCAAATGGTCAAAAAAAATTTACATATTAATTTTTTATGGAATATATAGTTATTATTATTTCCAATCCAATTATTTTTCTTACTTGAGAAAAACATATGTGAAGTTTTATTATTAGTGAACAGGGAGTTTGCTATGTCACTGGAGAATTACTGGAATGATGCGTTGAAAAAGGTCTCTACAACAATGGATGCCGGAAAGGCAATGTGGCTCGAATTCATCAATTATGCTGGTGACGACAACGATTTGATCCTTCTCTCCTGTGATGCAGAAATGTACAGGGACAACTTCATCAGAAACTGTAAGAGTACTGTGCAGAAGGCCCTGGATGACTGTGCTGGTAGACATATAGAGATAAGTATTTCCGTATCCGAAGAGGAGGATGCAAAGGAACCTGTAAAGGAGAAGAAGTCTGCAAAGGCACAGACAAGAAAGAAGAACTCCTATCTGAACAAGAACTATACCTTCGAGAACTTCATTCCCTGCGAGAATACGATGTTCGCATACAGCGCAGCAAAGGCTATAGCAATCAATCCTGGAGTGAGCTACAACCCTTGTCTCATCTATGGCGGAGTAGGTCTTGGAAAGACCCATCTTCTCGAATCCATAGGCAATTATATTGAAGACAAATCACCAGACAAAAACGTAATTTATGTAACTGCTGAAACCTTTACAAATGACTATATCAATAGCTTAGCATCGAAGAAAATTGCAGATTTTAGAATAAAATATCGCAAAGCAGACGTTCTTTTGATTGATGATATTCATTTCCTCGATGAGAAGATTTCCACACAGGAAGAACTCTTTCATACCTTCAACGACCTGTATGAAAGTGGTCATCAGATCATCTTCACATGCGATAGACCAGTATCGGAACTTTCCAACTTCACAGACAGACTAAAATCAAGATTCACCAGAGGACTCAATCTCAGTCTTGTTGCTCCTGATTACGAGACAAGAGTGGCCATACTGAAGAAGAAGTGCGAAGAGAAGAAAACCAGGATATATGACTCTGTAATCAACTACATTGCAGAGAATGTAAAGACAAATGTAAGGGACCTTGAAGGTTCACTTACAACACTCATAGCATATGCAAATCTGCTGCAGACAGAGATTACACTGGATATTGCAAAGGATCAGCTGAAGCACATAATCAATTCTCCTACTGCAAGCGAACAGGACATCTCCATAGTCGATATAACCAAGGCAGTTGCTTCCTATTATAATATAGAGCCTACTCAGATCAGGAGTAAGTCCAGGACAGCTATCATAAAGGATGCAAGGAATGTTGCAATCTATCTTTCCAGAAAGATAACGCAGTATTCAACTACGGAGATAGGAAACTTCTTCAACAGGGACCACTCTACAATTACACACTCTATAGACAACATAGAGAAGGAAAAGAAGACAAATGCAGAGCTATCTGCATCTCTGGATGCAATAGAGACTAAAATTCGTGCAAAAGCCAAGTAAAACCTGTTGAAAACCTGTGCTTTTATACAGAATAAGCTGTTTAAAACTTCAAGAGTCACTGTTCAAAACTTTGAAAACTTTTCTGATTTTGGATACTTATGGGTTTTATGAACAGAACAATAGAACTTTTGAACAACATTTGAGAAAGAAAAAAATAAACTTTATTTTATTTTAATTTCTTTCAATTAAACAATATACATAGTTTTCAACATAAAAGTTTCTTTATTATTATTACTACGATTATTTTTTGTTTTATATTATAATATCAGTATATCAAGATACGGAGAAAACAATGAAATTCACCTGCCAGCGAGATACAATATTAAAGGAAGTCGACTACGCAAACAATTTTACAAGCCAGAGAAACTCTCTTACTATCTCCTCGAACATACTCCTGGAGAACTTCAATAATACACTTACAATAAAGAGTACAGATAACAAACTTGGATTCACTACATCCTTCCCTGTAGCTACAGAGATTCCAGGTTCTACTACTGTCACCTGCGACAAGTTCCTGGCAATTCTGAAGAATCTTCCAGCTACTGATATCGAATTCGAAGATGACAACGACAAGATGGCAATTTCACCAGTCGGAGAGGGAAAGAAGATAAAGTTCAATCTCAAGACCCTGCCAGCCGATAGATTCCCAGAGCTTCTCACTGTTGAAGACAGCGAATACTTCTCTCTTTCTCAGAGAGACTTCTTCGATATGATCTCAAAGACTTCATTCGCAGTAGGAACCGATGAAAGCAAGTACTTCCTCACTGGTATCTATCTTGAGAAGAAGAATGATCAGCTTGTAATGGTAGCAACAGATGGAAAGAGACTCAGCTGCATAAGAAAGAGTTTCGAGCAGCAGATTCCTGATATCCAGTCCTGCATCATCCCTGTAAAGTTCCTCAATATTCTTTCTATAATAGGTGCAGGCGAAGGACTTCTTTCCCTGGCAATTACTCCATCCTCAATATTTGCATCTGTAAATGGTCACTTCATCTACTCATCTCTTATCATCGGACAGTATCCAGCATATGAAAGAGTAATTCCTCAGAGTTTCACCTACTCCTGCAATGCAAAGGTCGAAGAGATGCTTGCTGCAATCAACCGTGTTTCACTATTCGTAGATGCCTCCAGCAAGAAGATATTCCTCGATCTGAATCAGGATGGAATCATGGTAAGTGGTGAAAATGCAGAACTTGGTGATGCAAAGGAGATTGTACAGTGCGAGTACAGTGGACCAGAAGCCAAGATCTCGTTCAATATCAACTTCTTCAAGACTCCTCTTACCAAGATAGACAGTGATAACTTCAAGCTCTGCTACAATACTGTAACTTCTGCGATGGCAATCTTCCCTGATCCAGAGAAGGATTACATCTTCATAATCATGCCAATGCATGGCTGATATGAGATTCGAATCGCTTAAATACAGAAATTTCAGGAATATCGGAAGTCTCGAGTTCAATACCTCGGCTTCCGATGTAGTACTCGAGGGTGTGAATGGTCAGGGAAAGACCAACATCCTCGAGTCCATCTACGCCCTTTCATATGGATCTTCCTTCAGGACACAGAACTTCAGAGAGATGATTGCCTTCGGTCAGAGTGAGATGTTCCTTTCTGGTGTCGTGCTGACAGATGATGGTGACAGAAGGTTGATCGAATACTCCATAAGGGATGGAAAGAGAGAGATATTTCTTGATGGAAAGAAGATACAGGATAGAAAGGAGATAATATACAGCTTTCCCTGCATAGTCTTTTCACATGAGGACATTGATTTCATAAAGGGCGAGCCAGAGAACAGAAGAAGGTTCTTCGATCAGACCTTCAGCATGTTCGATCCGGCCTATCTCGATGAACTTAGAAGATACAGACTTATCCTCAATCAGAGAAATGCTGCGCTGAAGAATGGTCAGTATTCACTGATACCGCTTTACGATGGTCGTCTTGCTCTCTACGGTCTGAATATAATGAATGCAAGGCGTCAGGGAATCGAAGGTTTCAATTCTCTCTTCTCAGCACTGTACAAGAAGATATCCAGGACAGAGAAGAATCTTACTATAAACTATCAGCCGAGCTGGAAGGACCTTGACAGCATCGATGATATAATCAGCTATCTCGACAGTACCCGCGAGCGTGATATCAAGATGAACACAACCACGTCCGGTATACACAGAGACAGGTTCACTGTCTACGATGAGATGGGACCATTCGTACAGACTGGATCCACAGGACAGGTGCGTCTTGCCTCTCTGCTTTTCAGAGTAGCTGAAGCAAGGTACTTTACAGAAAAGACAAGAAAATATCCTATTCTGTTACTTGATGACGTATTATTGGAGCTTGATACTGTAAAGAGGGCATCGTTCTTGAATGAGCTTTCCGGCTATAGCCAGGCCTTCTATACCTTCCTTCCAAGAGAGAATTACTTTGATGGATCTGAAAAAACCGTGCTTAGATATATAGTAAAAGAGGGAAAAGTCGAGAATGCAGCAGAAGCCAATTGAAGAGATAAGACTTGGCACAAGGCACAAGCTTACTGAAAATGTCACTGCTGGTGATTATCTCAAGCTTCTGATCGATGACATAATCCAGAAGACAGGAGAAAGACCTATAGTTGCCGACTGGAAGGAGATTGTAGGTCCAGTACTGTACAAACATGTAGTAATCGAATCGATTTCGGATGACAGAATAGTTGTAAAAGCTGACCATCCTTCCTTTGCAAGTGCGTTCAGGATGCAGGAGAGGCAGATATTGCTCAGAATAAAAGAAAGATTTCCTTCTTCCAATATTAAATCTATACAAGTATATTGACAGTTTTCCTTATCTTTCATAAAGTTACAACTCGGACATTAGTGTCTGCTTTCAAAATAAAAAAATCAGCATTCCGATGCGATGATATTTGGAGAAAAATATGAGTTACAAGGGAAAAAGAACTTACCAGCCAAGTAAGACCAAGAGAACCAGAACATTCGGTTTCCGCGCTCGCATGGCAACAAAGGGCGGCCGCCTCGTTCTTGCTCGCAGAAGAGCAAAGGGTAGACACTCTCTCACAGTTTCTGATGAGAAGAAGCCTTTCTAAGACAGAAATCATAAGAAGACAGCAGGATATAGATCGCATTTTCAAACAGGGAAAGAAAATTTCCTGTAAGGGAATGCGATTGATTGCTATAGAGAACGAATTTTCTTTTGATCGTTTCATAGTCATTCCAGCAAAGCATTATGGCAATGCTGTACAGAGAAATCTGGTAAGACGTAGATGCAAGGAGATATTCAGACTCTATGAAGGCAGAAGAATGCTGTCGAATGAAGTTGAAGACAAGACCATCAAAGGTCGAGATATAGCCGTAGTAGTGTACCCTGGAAAGGTTCTTGATTTTGCCTTGCTTGAGTCCGAACTCCATTCATTGTTGGACAGGCTTGATTAAGAATTCGTTCCTTTTCTCCTCTTTAAGCAGAGTTTCCTATTCACTTTCCATCACATGATGCTACATCGGTTTTCTTGAAGGAGAAAAAATGGATAGGAATACCATTTTAGCAATTGTTCTTTCAGTTATAGTCATTACTGTCGGAATGACAGTACAGACTATGTTCTTCCAGCCAGAAGCAGAGCCAGTGGAAACAACTCAGGAGACCTCCGTACAGGCTGAGACCTCCTCGAATCAGAGCCCATTCGAATCCTCTGAAAATGCTGCTTCAACCATCAAGGCTGTAGGAAGTTCATCCAATTCGGCACCATTTACAGTATCCAATAAGGTAATGACAGTTACCCTGGATCCAGCTGGTGCCTCCATCGCTTCCATCATTCTCAATGAGCACAAGGACAGCAAGACAGGAGAAGAGGTCGATTTCTTCCTGAAGGATTCCTCCGGTAGCAATGCGCTTCTGATGTACAGCGATGCCAAGGGCAGAAATCCGATAAAGGATGTATTCGACTACACGATATCCGAAACTGATTCCCTTACAATCGTAAAGTTCACAAAGCAGTATGAGGGAGAGGGAAAGAAGTTCGAGATTGTAAGGCAGTACGCCTTCAGCAAGGGCAATGAATACCTCTTCCAGACATCTGTATCGATGAACTCTCTCGATGGCTCCGTATTGCCGGTCGACCACTATACAATTGGTATAGAACCTCAGGTCGGACCATCGTTCGAATCTCTCAATGGCAATTACGACTACAGAAGAGCATACTATTCGCTCGAGGGAAAGAATGCCAGAAAGAACGTCGGATTCAAGAATGGAAGCTTCACGACAGATAACAATGTGGACTGGGCATCCGTAGCAGGAAAGTACTTCTCTGTAGTTGTTGTTCCTCAGGATGGAGTCGACTATTCACTGTACTTCACACAGAACACAGACGATTCTGCAGTTCCACAGATAAACTCCTTCTATCTTACCAGAAAGGATATTTCGGTATCGTCGTTCACAGATGTATACAGTGTATATGGTGGCCCGAGGATTACCGATACAGTCAACAAGTACGATATTGCAAATGACAACGTGTTCGGAATCACGGATCTCCATCTGAACAAGACGCTTGAGGGTTCCTCATGGCTTGGATGGCTCGAGACTATTCTCAAGTTCGTCCTCAATATGTTCTATAAGATAATTCCAAACTACGGTGTTGCAATCATCCTCATGACAATCCTCATAAAGATACTTCTCCATCCTCTTACAAAGAAGAGCATGGACAGTACAGCAAAGATGTCGGCTCTCGGTCCAAAGACCAAGGAGCTGCAGGAGAAGTACAAGGATGATCCACAGCAGCTGAATATTGCCATGTCGAAGCTGTACAAGGAGGAGGGAATCAATCCAATGGGTTCCTGTCTCCCGATGCTCATCCAGTTCCCGATTCTCATTGCAATGTATGGCCTTCTGAACAACCACTTCGAGCTCAGAGGTGCAATGTTCATCCCTGGATGGATTACAGACCTTTCAGTACCTGAAACAGTATTCACACTTCCATTTGCTCTTCCAATGCTTGGCAGAGGTATCCATATTCTTCCTATCTTCTATACTGCTTCCATGATCTTCTCGATGAAGATCACACAGGCAGGACAGACAGCACAGCCAGGACAGGAGGGAACAATGAAGTTCATGACCTATGGCATGCCTATCATCTTCTTCTTCGTTCTCTACAATGCACCATCTGGTCTTCTCCTCTACTGGTCCGTAATGAACATACTTTCTGTTGGACAGCAGATGTTCGTCACAAAGAGGAAGAAGGGTCAGTTCGAGGCAGAGCTGAAGGCCAAGGATGAGGATAAGAACCTCAAGTTCAGAAAGAAGAAGTAAGAGGTATCAAGATGACAAAGGAATTTGAAGCAAGAACAGAGGCTGAGGCCATCCAGATGGCTGTAGATCAGCTTCACATAGATAGAAGCAGTTTTGATGTAGAGGTCATCAGAAGCGAGAAGAAGGGTTTCTTCCACAAGGGAAGTGTCACTATCAGAGTGCAGGTAAAGGATATCGAACTCGAAGAAGACGACCCATCATCAGAGAGCGTTGAGGATATGAGCGACAGGATGGTTCCTGGTCAGATTCTCGAGCCAGAAAGTGAAGATGAAGAGAAGATTCTTGAGTTTCTGACAACACTGCTTCGCAAAATGGGGTACGAAGCTAATGTCACAATTAATTTCCGAAGAGACAGAAAAATTGGAATTAATGTAGAAAGTGACAACTCTTCTATCATAATTGGAAGAAAGGGTAAGAACCTTGATGCAATCCAGCTTATAGTCAATGTTTTTGCAGGTAATCTCGATGCTGATTACAAGATCATAATCGACAGTGAGAACTACCGCATGAGACACGAGGAAATGATTATAAGGTCTGCATTTAAGGCGGCTGAAAGTGTCAGAAGAACTGGAAGAAGCAAGCTTCTCGAGCCAATGAATCCGTTTGAAAGAAGACTTGTTCACACAGCTTTGAACGACTTCGATGGTGTAGAAACCAAGAGCGAAGGTGAGGGTCTCTACAAGCAGGTCAGAATCATCCAAATAAAATAATATAGGATATGTATTTATTTAAAACCTAGGCAAAAAAGGCCTAGGTTTTATTGTAAAACATGCTGATTAGTGTTTAATTAGTAACATATGTACATAAGTTTGTTGTCAATGTGAAAAATATAGTTTATACTGCTCTCACAATGGATACTGATAGACTCGTCACATTGAAAACTTTTCTTGTTGTTTTAGTGCTGCAGATTGTTGTTCTGTTTTCAATATCTGCTGATTCTACGTCGCTTGTTGAGCCAGTTCCAAATTACAAATTGAAATTCATTCACAGTGGTTCTGAGACCTACTCATTTGCATTGAGAAATGCAGATGGTTCTACCTTGTCAGAATCTGAGGTCGGCATAGAGCATACAACAGAAGAGCAGCCAGTTTGTCAGGCTCTGGTCATTACCAATCAAACTGGTACTACCTTCAATTACAGTCTCAGCTGGAACGTTTTCACAAATGGTGTTTCCAATATTCCATATTCTCTGCGTCTGACAAGATCTTCGCTCCCTCTTGCATCGGCAACGACTGAGAATCATTCACTGAATCTGACTCTTCCCACTAGAGACAGTGGCATAGGCAGCCGTACATATGAGCTATGTACAATATATCTCACTCTTGATGAGGCTGCTTCCGCAGCTGCTACTGGTGGACGATATTCAGATAATCTTACGTTTACCCTGACGCCTGATGCATAGGAGATGATGATATGAAGTTCAGATTATCTACAGTTATCATTTTCCTGGTCACACTTCTTCCTGTTTCGGTATTTGCAGGAACCCTTGCTTTCTCTGAGAGTATTCTCAGGGCATATAAGTACACTACATCGGATATCTTCGATCCCGATGCCAAAGTCGAAGCAAGTTTCAGATTGATCGACATCTCGCACAATCAGAGAAATTATGGAAGCGAGTTCGTTTTCGATGACTCTGATGTAGGAAACAAGAATGTCTTCGCTACATATATCGTCAACGGAAACGTAAAGAATCGTGTGGATATCAAATTTACATTCGAACCCTTATCTGCTTCAGATGGCGTGAATACATACTACTATCCATATGATATCGAGATAGTTCCAGAAAGATCACAGCTGGATACTGTATACTGGCCAACGTTTGCAGATCATTATAAAGATGGCAATAAATACAGATTTTCATATACTGAGTCCAATCTGACTACGCAGACAGTAAGTGTTCCTGCCTCCAATACGAGCAAGACCATTACGATAAGCTATAATCCAACGACAAGTGTCAGTCCCAACCTGAACTCGAGCAATTTTAAGATTATCGATACCTGGACTAGACACGGTACAATTGCTATAACCCTGAGGTCGAATGTTACTGATGAAAGTGCGCCATCGGGAACATATGTGGCAAATATGACAGTGACGATAGAGAGTGTAACATGATCAAAAGCTTTGTAAGAACAATTATAGTTATAGTCTTGCTTCTGTGTGTTGCTACTGGACTGTATTCTGCCAATTCTGTGGCATTTCCACAGGTCATAAGTGGATTTGTAGATACGATCTATGACCTTTCAGTCGAGCTGGACAATACCATTCTTCCTTTCAATCTGCTTTCTGATTCTGTCAAGCGCAATACTGATTCTTCTTTGGTAAGAGGGCTGATGTTCGGTAAGTTTTCATTTGCCAGCAACGATGAATCGTTTGCCCTGAGGATTTCGCATGACAAGTTGAGAAGTGATAACCCGGATGGAGAAGGCAATTATTCTGAATTGGATTATCGTCTCGATATCTTCTATTCATCTGGCAATACCGCCTTCGTCTCCTGTGTTGCAGGGCAGACCGCAATTATAAACAGAGAACTTAATTCGGCAGTTTTCGCTAGTTCTCCATATGTATCCACTAATCAGAGTCTATATGTTTCTATGAATGAGAGTTCTGAAGCGATAGCTGAAGCAGTTGACGGAACATATAGTTCAACGATCACGGTCGAAATGACTGTTGGTAGCTAAGGGAGGAGGATAACAATGAAAAAAGCGATATTTCTGATTATCTTATTCGCATTCTCTTCCATTTGCCTTTTTGCTGGTGGTTCCCAGGAGGAGGCCATCTGGTTCTCTGCAGCCAATGGAGGAGGAAGTAATGGCAATTATTTCGATCTCCTGACTACCAATAACGATGCATATATCGGTCTGGTCGGAAATACTAAGAACTTTGCAGCAAATGTATTCATAGAACAGAATGATAGTGTAAGCGGTGGTGATAATGACCCATTGTCATTCTACTTCATCAATGAGAACAATGTTACATCGATCCATAAGTTCACAATGAAGTATCAGAGCACAAGATATGCTGTTGGTACAACATTGCAGAACATTCTGAAGGAAGAAACGCTTTCTGAAAACAATGTCTATAATAGTAGCTCCAGATCATTTGAATTATCGTATTCCACTGGAAGAGAGAGATATGGATTTGGCACTTGGCCTTGCGAGTATTTCGATGTTGCCTCATTGAAGATATCCTACAACTCGCCAGATGATATTGGAGATCTTGAGCCAGGCCTGTATTACTGCAACCTGAAGATAGTTGTAAAACGAAAGAGCAACTCATCTGTGGAAGAAACATTTTATGTCAAGCTGCAGGCACAGTATCTTGCGAGCAGTGAAGTAGAAAGCACAAGCGGTTATTTCACAGGTTTCTCGCTGGATATAACACCAACTCCTGTTTCGTATAACTTCGATATCAAGCAGTACAGAGGTGTTCCGCAGGAAATTGCTGATGTCACCTTCTATTATTCTCATGTTGGAACTAGCACAAAGAATTATTCTGGATCTCCTATCAGCATTGCCATCAGTGCAGATCCCACTCAATATACTGCTGTAAATAGAAATACGGATTTCAGATTCGTGAAGACGAATATCCAGAATCAGGAGATTTCAAGCGGTAATAGTATTGGATATAGGCTTTCGTTCTCAAATGGCACTACTACGAAGACAAGTCCAACGGAGCTTAAATTCGATACGACCGTCGTGGACAAGAATACGCAGCTGATGGGTGGTTATTTCTCCGGGAAACAGTATCTGAACAGCTTCGAATTCACTGGTACGGTGTCGATAACAGTTGATGATGTTTCCGATGAGGATCTTCCTGAATCGGGTAGATATTCGACTACGATATACTACTACGTGATTTCCAACTACTGATCTGGAACACATTTGTAATTATCACCATACATTAATGGTTCAAACAAGATAGTAGTTGCTAGGATGGATTTTTTTAGCATATGCATATTGCTTGAAAAATTAAAAAACAGGTTCAAATCAAAAATTCTTAGGTGAGATTGTAGGCTATTTTTGAGAGAGTTATTTGGTCGTTTCTTGGATGTTTGTGATTAACTTTTGGAGTATTTTTCAGAGGGATTTCAACAATCAAGAACAATGTTAGCAGCGACTGAAAATCACCCAAAAAAGACAACTTAAAATCGCCAGGAAACAGCAACGAGAAACAGCTGAAACAAAAGACATGAATCCTCTAAACTGTTGTTAGCCTAAACTTCAGGATAAGGAGGACTCATGTCCAATGAAACAATTACACAG
>Ga0208297_1000435_pt1 | contig 84252 bp, 79 predicted proteins | sample LMS_cellobiose_e_FD_187367 | JGI IMG/M metagenome (GOLD analysis project Ga0208297, IMG submission 187367) | Rumen-fistulated moose microbial communities from Alaska, USA - LMS_cellobiose_enrichment (SPAdes) (version 2) | ecosystem: Host-associated > Mammals > Digestive system > Stomach > Rumen... | reverse complement strand
GCCCTCCTCGGACATGAGCTTTTCCTCATACAGCTTTTCGCCGGGACGCAGGCCGGTATACACGATTTTGATATCCTCGCCGGGCCTGAATCCGGCCAGCTTGATCAGGTTTCGGGCCAGAGAATCGATTTTCACGGGGCGGCCCATGTCCAGCACGAAGATCTCTCCCCCGTGGGCATAGGTCCCGGCCAGCATCACCAGGCTCACTGCCTCGGGAATGGTCATGAAATAGCGGATGATGTCCGGATGGGTCACCGTCACCGGGCCGCCCTTGGCGATCTGCCGCTTGAACAGGGGGATCACGGAGCCGTTGCTCCCCAGCACATTGCCGAAGCGCACCGCCACGAACTCGGTCTTGATGTTCTCGAACACCCGGCCGGTGCCGTCCTTGTCCGCATTCTCCTCCCCCAGGTGGGTGAACAGCTGGGGGATCTCCCTGGCCTTGCCCTCCTTGATCTTGGCGTCGAAGCACTGGACGATCATCTCGCACAGTCGCTTGCTGGCGCCCATCACGTTTGTGGGGTTCACCGCCTTGTCCGTGGAGATGAGCATAAACCGCTTGCAGCCATGGACCATGGCGGCATAGGCGGTTTTATAGGTGCCGATGGCGTTGTTTTTGATGGCCTCGCAGGGGCTGTCCTCCATGAGGGGCACATGCTTGTGGGCCGCTGCATGATAGACGATGTCGGGCCGATAGGTTTCAAACACCTGAAAGATCCGGCGGCTGTCCCGGACGGATCCGATGAGGGTGGTCAGCTTGAGGCCCGGGAAGTTGCTCTTCAGCTCCAGCTGGATATCATAGGCGTTGTTCTCATAGATGTCAAAGATGATGAGCTCCCTGGGATTATGGGCCGCGATCTGTCGGCAGAGCTCGCTGCCGATGGAGCCGCCGCCCCCCGTGACCAGGACCGTCTTGCCGTTGATGAAGGCGAATACCTCCCGCATATCGGCCTGGATAGGGGCCCGCCCCAGCAGATCCTCCACGGACACATCCTTCATGGCGCTGACCGTCAGCTGCCCGGAGATCAGCTGATACATGCCCGGCAGCTGCTTGAGCTCACAGTCGGTGTTGCTGCAGATGCTCAGGATCTCCCGCTTGTCCTCTGCATTGGCGCTGGGGATGGCCAAAAAGATCTTGTTTACGTGATATTTTTTCACGTTGACCATGATGTCGTCCCGGCCGCCCACCACCAGCACCCCGTCCATGTACCTGCCCCACTTGTTGGGGTCGTCGTCGATGATGCAGACCACCTTGTTTTCCGGCTTCTCCGCCAGGTTCACATCCCGCAGGATCATCTGCCCCGCATCGCCGGCGCCGATGAGCATGACCCGGCCCAGCGCTTCCCGATTCAGGCTCCGCCGCTGCCGTTCGTGGCGGATGAAGCGATAGAAGAATCGGACAGCCACCAGGAAGATCGTTTGCGCCATGGCCCCGCCCAGATAGTAGGAGATGGGCATGCGGCCGCTGGGAATGGTGCCCCGGCATAGCAGGGTGATCCCCACCGCATGGACCAGGGAGGTGAGGAAGGACGCCTCCAACGTGCGCACCAGCTCCGTGAAGCTGGCGTACTGCCACATGCTCTTGTACAGCCGAAACGCCATCAGAACCAGCACCGTGAACAGGGCATACGGCAAGATGATCTTTTGATAGGCCGCAAAATAAAGGGCTTCCTGGTTCATCACATGGGAAAAGGAGAAGTCGAAGCGCACCAACAGCGCCTGAAGCCAGGCGCCGATGGCGACGACAAAGTCATAGACCCCCATCAGCAAGGACAGGATCCGCCATTGCAGACGCACCCTACAGTCCGTTTTATGATCTGATCCCGAACTATACTCCCTCATTGTCTTCTACTCCCATCCATACATCCGGAAGGATCCGCCCTCTCCTTCCTTTTTTTCTCACGCAAAGTCCACGTATACCTCGTTGATGACGCTGCCCTTGAGATACCAGTTGTTGACACCAATGGTCCATTTCAGCTCCAGCGGCGATCCAAAGGCCTTATTCAGGGCGTCTCCCGTGGTGCGCAGCTGCCGCTCCAGCTTGCCCAGCTCCTGATAGAGCTGCGTTCGCTGCTTCTGTTCTGCCACGGGAAGCCTGGTCTGATCATATCGAGCTTTGGTCCACTGATCCACCTGATCGAATTTGGCCCGCAGGGCCTCATAATCCCGCCAGCACAGGGCATAGGCCTTCTTCTGAGCCTCGCTCAGCTCCCCTTGGGCAGCGGCATCATGAACATAGGCAAACAGCCGCTTGGCATACCCCAGATGCTGCAGCGCCATGAACCCGCTCTCATACAGGAATTTTTCATACACCACCGTACCCACCGGCATGGGGGCGGCATCGATGCCGTAAACCTCCTTCAGGATGTCGATCCGCTTCTGCTGATCGATCATGGAGTACCGCCAGAAGTACTGCTGGAACATGTCCCCATGGATGCTGTAGGTCCGGATGCTGGCCGGGTCGATGTCCGCCGCAAAGGCCACCAGAGCCGCCACCTGGGGCACGGTCATGTTGGTATACAGATCGCCCCACATGGCTTCCAAAATGTTGGGGATCAGGGATAGCTGCCCATCCTCCTTGAGCTTTTGGAACAGGGCAACCATCATCTTCCGCTGACGAGCCGTCCGCATGTAGTCCAGGCCGCCCGCTGTTTGCCGCATGCGCAGGTAAGCGAAAACGCCTTTGCCGTCCAGATGCTGCTGCCCTTTGTAGGCAAACAGTCTTCCATCCAATCCATACAGATCGATCTCCGAATCATAGTCGATCCCGCCGATGGCGTCCACCACATCTATGGCCGCCTTAAAATCCAGGCCGAAATAATAGGGTACCGACATGCCGCCGAGCCACTCCTCGGCGCCCCGGCAGGCCAGTTCCAGCCCTCCCTGGGGATCCTCCAACCCGCCGCCCACATTGAAGAGGCAGTTGAACTTGTAGAAGCCGTCGTGGCCGGGCACATCGGTAAAGATGTCCCGGGCGATGGAGATGAGGCTGACCTCCTTGGCATCGAAGTTGATGGCCACGATCATGTTCACATCCGTATGGGGCATCGTCCCGCTGGTGGTGCTGCCATCCTCAAAGGCGTCGATGCCGTAAAGCGCGATGTTCACGATGCCGGAAAGGGGCTTCCCCTCCCCCAGGGGATCCGGATCTGCCGCGGGCGCCGCCTCCTGGACGGGCGATGCGGGAAGGGGCGTCTGTCCCTTGGGCAGATAGGGGGCAATGTCGAAGAGGGGTGTGGGCGCCGGCGTCACCTCCGCCTCCACCCGGTGAGCCTTTTCAAAGAATGAATCCGGCCGGTCCGAGATCCGATGGATCTGATAGGCGCCCATGGTGACCGCCAGGATCACCAAAACGACTGCAATGACAAAACCCTTTCGTTTCATTTTGAGTCCTCCTTACCGAAAATCCACATACACTTCGTTGATCACGCTGCCCCGCTCAAACCATTTGCTGACGCTCCGGCTCCAGTCGGTCTGCGTCTTCAAACCGAAGGCCTTCTTCATGGCCTCCGCCGCGGGCTTCAGCTTGTTTTCCAGGGATGTCAGCGCCTTGTAGTAGCTGCGCTGCTGCTCCTTTTCATCGCCGGTCAATTCCTTTGCGTCGTCCCAAAAGGTCAGCATCCATTGATTCACCTTGTCAAATGCATTGTCCAGGTCCGTATACTTCTTCCAGCAGTCCGCATAGGCCTGCTTTTGTTCCGTGGTCATGGTCTCCTCGGGGAAGCCGGCATGGATTTCCTCAAAAAGCTTCTTGCTGATGTTCAGATACTGGATGGCCTTGAAACCGCTGTCGTACAAAAAGTGCTCGTACCGCCGGGTGTCCACCGCCATGGGCTGGGCGTCGATGCCATAGACCTCCTTGAGGATGTCCAGCCGCTTCTGCTGGTCGATCATGGAATAGCGCCATTTGTAGTTTTCGGACATGTCCCCGTAGATGCTGTAGGTCCGGATGCTGTCCGGATCGATGTTCCGGGCGAAGTTGGCCAGGGCCGCCGTCTGATCCAGGGTGGTGTTGGTGTAGAGGTTGTCTCCCATGGTCCTCAGCAGCTCAGGGATCGTGGAGAGCTTTCCTTCCTCCTTCAGCTTTCGGAAGATGGCCACCAGCATCTCCCGCTGACGGCTCGTCCGCTTATAGTCCAGACCACCGGCGGTCTGGCGCATGCGCAGATAGGCCAGCACCCTTTCTCCGTCCAAATGCCGCTGCCCCGGGTTGGCCAATTTCCGCCCGTTAAAGTCATACAAGGTGATGTCCAGATCAAAGTCGATGCCGCCGATGGCATCCACCAGATCGATCACCGCCTGGAAGTCCACCCCGTAGTAATAGGGGATGGATACGCCCCCCATCCATTCCTCCAGGGCCCGGCTGGAGAGCTCGAATCCTGCCTTGGGATTCGCCATGCCGCCGCCCACGTTGAAGACGCCGTTGAATTTGTAGAACCCCGAATGCCCCGGGGCTGTGGTCAACACATCCCGGGCCAGGGAGATGAGGCTCACCGCCCCCGTGTCAAAGTTCACCGCCAGCACCATGTTCACATCCGTGTGGGGCATGGACCCGCTGGTGGTGCTGTCGTCCTCCCGGGCGTCGATGCCGAAGAGAGCCACGTTCACGATCCCGTGCATCTGCTCCTCGGGCGCATCGGAGGGGGGCGGCGTCTGTTCCGGCTGAGCGGCTGCGGGCGTGGCCGTGGCCAGCAGCTCCGGCGGAAGGGTTTCCTCATCCGCCTCCGGCTCCTCCTCCACCGGCAGATACGCCTGGATATCGAAGGCAGGCGTGGCTTGGGCCTCCGCCTCCGCGGTCCGCTGTTCCGCTTGCTCAAACAGGGCCCGGGGCCGGTGGATGGCGGTGTACACCGTGTATCCCCCCACCAGGACCGTCGCCATCACCACGCCCAGGATCGCCCCCAGAAGGATGGAGCGCCGGGCGCGGCGGCGCCGCGATTGCCTGCCCTGATCTGATGTCTCTATTCTTTCCAATGGATCTGTTCCTTTCTCGTATTCCGGGTTTGGCCATGCCTTCGGCATTCGGAGCGCATCGCGCTTCGAGACCTCCCCCCTGCTGTGTCGGCCGCCCGGTTTCGGGGCGACTATGGCCGCGCCGCGTCCGTTGCAGCTTCATGGTTCGCTCTCGGCACAAAAGCCTCGGGGTCATCCGCCGGGCCCGTACCAAAACGGGCATTCAAATCCACAGACCAATACATAAAGCATTATACAAGAGGCAGCAAAAAAAGTCAACAAAGGGGGGGTGTTTCTGCCGAATTGCCGCATTTTTCCTGAAGATTTTGAAAAGGGAGCGGACATGCGGCCGCTCCCTTGAGAAGATGTGTTTATTTCATTCTTTCCGAAGGTGAAGGATCGTTACGATCCCCATCCTCCTGAACATACTCGATGGAGCACCAGATGGCTTGAAACAGGTTCCCTTCCCCGCCTACGGCCACCTGAACCAGGCGGCGGCCCCGGTTGACCTTCAGCACCTGCCCCTCCATGCCCATCAGGGGGCCGCTGACGAAGGCGATCTTGGTGCCCGCCTTCACCACCTTGGATACATCGATGAGCCCCTCGTGCATCTTCAGCCAACGGACGAAGGTGAGGTCGGCATCCCTGAGCTCCGGGGTCTCGTCCTGATAATGGAGGATGCGAAGCACGGCGGAATGGCTGCCGATCCCGGTCCAGTCCGGATCCTCCCCCTGCTCAAAGAACACATAGCCGGGCAGCAACCGCTGCCGGGTTGTTTCGGAGCCCCCCTTGCCGGAGCGCACATGTATGACCAACGGAGCCAGGGGCCGGGCCCCCCGTTCCTCCAGCATCCGCATCACGCTGCTCTCCTGTCCGCCCTTGCAAAACAGGCAATACCAGGCCATTCTCTCTCCTTGCTGCGGTACCGTCGCCGCCGGCAGGCCGAAAGGCTACGCCTCATACCCCTTCGGGTTCAGCTGCTGCCAGTGCCAGGCGTCGGCGCACATTTCCTTCAGCGTCCGCTTGGCGGTCCAATGAAGGAGCTCCCGGCTCTTTTCGGGGTCGGCATAGCAGGTGGCGATGTCTCCCGCCCGCCTTGGACCGATCCGATGGGGCAGGGTGAGGCCGTTGACCTCCTCAAAAGCCTTCACCATGTCCAGGACGGAATAGCCCTGGCCTGTGCCCAGGTTGAAGACCTCGGTGCCGGTGTGAGCAAAAAGATAGTCGATGGCGGCGGCATGCCCCTCCGCCAGATCCATCACGTGGATGTAGTCCCGGACGCAGGTGCCGTCGGGGGTGGGATAGTCGTTGCCGAAGATGACCAGCTCCTTGCGGACGCCGCAGGCCGTTTGGGTGATGAAGGGCATCAGATTGTTGGGGATGCCGTTGGGCGCCTCGCCGATGCGGCCCGAGGGATGGGCCCCCACGGGGTTGAAATAGCGCAGGAGCACCGCGGACCATTCCGGATCCGCCTTGACCGCATCCTTGATGATCTCCTCGCACATGAACTTGGTCCAGCCATAGGGATTGGTGCAGCCCAAGCGCCCGGTTTCGTTGAGGGGCATGGCATTCTCGGTGCTGTAGACCGTGGCGGAGGAGGAGAAGATGATCCGCTTCACGCCGTTGCGCCCCATGACCTTCAGCAGCGTCATGGTGGATTGCAGGTTGTTTTCATAGTATTCGAGGGGCTTTTCCACGCTTTCACCCACGGCCTTGAGCCCTGCGAAGTGGATAGCGCAGCCGATCTCATGCTCCTTGAACACCCGGTCCAGGGCCGCCTCGTCCCGCACATCGATGCCGTAGAGGGGCACCTGCTTCCCGGTGAGCTCCTCCACCCGCTTCAGGGACTCGGGGGAGCTGTTGCAGAAGTTGTCCACGGCCACCACATCGTAGCCCAGCTCCAAAAGAGCCAGGCAGGTGTGGGAACCGATGTATCCGGCGCCGCCGGTGACCAATACCTTCATGTTCTCTCTCCTTATCGTTTTTATTCTTCACCGAAGGGGAAATAGGGAACGGGCTTGAGCTTGAAAAGGTTCAGCTTGTGGAGCCGGTCGATGCGGGCCTTGGCCGCCTGGTCCTCGATGATCCCCTCCCGGATATAGCGATCCAACACCGCATAGGTGAAGCCCAGGTTGTCCTCGTCGGTCTTGCCGCAGAGGCCGTCGCTGGGCACCTTCTCCACCAGCACCTCCGGCAGGCCCAGGGCGTGGCCGACGGCCTTCACCTCCCGGACCACCAGCCGTCCCAGGGGCGCGAAGTCCCCGGCGCCGTCGCCATAGCGGGTGGAATAGCCCACATAGTCCTCCGACCAGTTGCAGGTGTTGGCCACCCGGCCGTTCAGGGACTGGCTCAGGGCATACTCGCAGCTCATGCGGATCCGGGGCGCCAGGTTCACCCGGGTCTGGCTGCTGATTTCGACGCCGGTCTTTTCGATCTGGGCCAGGCAGGCCTCAAATGTGTCGTGGATGTTCAGCGTATAGTGGCGGATGCCCAGCGTCTCCACCAGCAGATGGGACATGTCGATGTCGGGCTGTTCCCCGTTGGGCATGAGCACGCCGATGACCCGATCCTTCCCCAGGGCCGCCACGCACAGGGCCGCCACCACGGAGCTGTCCTTGCCGCCGGAGATGCCGATGACGGCGTTGCAGCCCGGGCCGTTCTCCTCAAACCAGTCCCGGATCCATTGGATCAGCTCATCCTTCACCTTGTATGCGTCAAATTCCATGATCGTACCTCCACACGGGTTTTATTCATTGTACCTTGATTCAAAAGATATTTCAACCCGTTTTCTCCTGCAAACAACCAGCAGGAGGGATGATTCGGAAGCCGGCCGTTGAAATGTCGGCCAGAGTTGTTTTCCCGACAAATGAGAATTTATCCTTCATACGCAGTGGTGAAATCTACTCCATCATTAAGCCTGACAAGCAATTCCAATAAACCGTGCTGTCCGTGTGCTGTCATCCATACATCGAGTTCATGCTTCGCATTCAGATAACGGAAACGCCTGTCCTCCGCTTCCCCCGCATAGAACTCTGCCGGGGTGTCAATATCCTCAAGAGCAACCATGTTTTTTCCGTTGTCAGTCTGTGCGATCCATTGCGCTTCACTGTATCGCTCCCGGTAGTCATTCTGTAAAGCAAGACCTTCATCGAACCACGTCGGAATTGCTTTTTGTGCTTCGGCTGAAAGACGTGAACGCAGTTCTGCATGGGTGATCTCGTGTGCCAGAATGTCAAGTTCGAGATACTCGTCAGATATGCAGATATAGTGCGCCTCAGTAGGGAAAGAAAGAATAACTGTGCCGTGATCTTCGCCGAGTTTCCGAGTCAGCTTCTCGTCGTCACAGATGATAAAGAATGTCTTATCCTGAAAGAACACGTCCCCGAAAAATGTCCTGACACGATCCTTAGCCTGTTCAATCATCTCAAGAAGCTCTTGCTGATCCCCTGCATAATTCCGGTTGATGTAAACGTGAGAAGCGATTTTGGTAAATTCAGATCGGTACGGAACGGTCGTCAGATAGCCGAATTGGGTAAACTGAAACACAGCCACAACGACCACTGCGAGTATAAGCAATATCGTGATAAACAGTAAGCCTCTCTTTTTCTTTGCTCTCATATCTTCAAATCCCGCTAAACCGAATCTACATCAGCAAGGTGTTGATTACAGCCATATCGTCGTTCTGCTTTTGGATGTCCTTTAATTCCTCTTCCGTGAATTGCTTTTTCAGTTTTCCTCCGCACACAGGGCATTTCTTTTCTGACAGATCACATTTTTTCCCGCAGTCTTTGCAGATCTTATACATATGCATTTACCTCCCGGGGTTTATCCGCCTATCAATGAAATCATAAACCGGATTCCAAATGCAACTGCCGCAGCAGCGGCCAAAGCAATCAGGAACAGGAATGGCTTCGGCAAGCTGCTTTCTCTGTCTCCATGCTTGAATTTATACAGCAAACCTGAAGCATGGAAGAAAATCATCACCACCGAGACATATACAAATACCTGGCAGTAAAGAAAAACCACTTCAGTCAGCTGGCTGGAAGAACGGATATCCAATAGTTTGAGGAGCATCAACACCACCAGCGCGCAGACGCCCAGCAGGCTTTCTGTCTTGATATTTTTCAGAATCGTTGTCTTTTCCGATTCTGCATAATCAGACATACTACTGGCGACTTCTTTTGCTTCTTCATTCATTATCTCGCTTTTCCTTTCTCCGTCTATCAATTCCGGAATACTGACGCCGTACAGTTCGGCAATTTCCAGCAGCAGACTGATGTCTGGCATATTCGTTCCTGTCTCCCAACGGGACACCGTCCGATTGGAAACGCCCAGCTGTTCCGCTGCCTGCTCCTGTGTCAAATTCTTTTCCTTCCTGAGTGTTTTCAGGAACGCACCGATCTTAATCTGATCCACCCGAGGATTCCTTCTTTCGCAGTCAGTTTAACGCCAGCCTTATCATTTGGACACGACACAAAGCGAGAAAATGCCGCATCCCATCGATTAGACATCAATGTCTGGTTCAACAAATCCCGATTTGTTTGACTCATCGTACCACAGATTATTTTGACAAGCAACGAAAAACGCCGTCGTCGCCGGCCGTATGGACAGGCGGTCCCCTTCAACCGGTGAAGGGATAAAAAACAGAGTCTATTATACCCTCCTTATCAGTCGGTCAGTTTTGGGGGACGACGGGACGAACACGGGCCGTGACAGGCATGCATAGGATAAATATGAGCGAATTATCGTAAACCAAGGGACCCTATTGGGGCTATGCTGGCGATACGGAAAGGAGGCATATATGGATAAGACGGTGAATGGATTTATAGATTATCTCCAGGCGCAGGTGGGCGAGCCCTACCTGTGGGGCGGACAGCACACGAAGCTGACGCCGGAGAACTATGTGCGGATCATCGAAAAAAAGGAAGAGGGCCGGGGCGGCTATGCGGGCGGTCCCAGCTATGCGGAGGCGGCCATCGCCTTCTGTCAAAAAAAGTTTGAAGCGGGGGCCAAGGCGCTCTATGCCTACGACTGCTCGGGCCTGGGGTGCTATTGGCTGTGCAATTTGACCCACCTCTATAGATGCGATGTGAACGCCAACACCATGATGGGCCGGTGCGCCCTGCGGGAGGAGCTGCCGAAGCGGGGCTGGTGGGTGTTCCGCCTGGATGGGAAACGGGCCAGCCACATCGGCTATATGGTCGACGATCAGTATCTCATCGAGGCCAAGGGCCGCAAATACGGGGTGGTCAAAACCAAATTCCGCACCAAGGACTGGCACCGCTGGGGCATCCCCAAGGTCTTTGAACAGGAGCTGACGGAGGCCCCCGAGCCGGAACCCGCCCCTGCGCCCGTCCCCGGGCAGCGGGTGGAGGTTTTGGGCAGGTCCGTATGGGTCCGAAACGGGGACAGCGTCAAGGGGAAAAAGCTGTTCGTGGCCCACCGGGGGGACAGTTTCCCCTTTGTGGCCGTGGCGCCCTCCGGATGGTATGAGATCGAGACAACGAAGGGGCCCGGGTATATCACGAACAAACCCCGCTATACGAGGCTCATCTGACATCCGCCCGCCGGACGAGGATGGCGGTGAGAATGCCCACCACCGCCCCGGCCAGGGTGCCAAAAAGGAGCAGCACCGGCAGATAGGCAAAGACGAAGCCGCTCTCCAGGACCAGGGCTGCCAGGGCCAGCTGGCCCAGATTGTGGAGCACGCCCCCGGCCACGCTGACCCCCAGGGGGGAAAAGCGTTCCGTTTGTTTCAGCAGGGCGGAGCCAAAAAGGCTCAGGGTCGCCCCGGCAAGGCCATAGAAGAAGGCCGAGGGCCCCGTGAACAGGGCGGCGGCCAGGGCCAGGCGGACCCCGGAGACGGCGGCCGCCTCCTTCCAGCCATAGCGAAAGAGCAGAAACAGGATGACGATGTTGGGCAGGCCCACCTTCACCCCGGGCACGGCCATGAGGGGCGGCAGCAGGCTTTCCACATAGGAAAGGATCAGGGCCAGGGCCGCCGACAGGCCCAGGGTGGTCATCTTCTTCGTCTTCATCCGCCCGTCACAGCGTCCAGGGCGGACGCCCCTCCTCCGATCCGCACCGCCAGCCTGTGGGGCAGGCACACGATGCTCTGCCCCCCATAGCGGATCCGGCCCGTTTGCACGCAGAGAAGGTTGGGGCAGTCGGCCTCGGAGAGCCAGGCCTCTCCCCCCTGAATGACCAGCGTATTATAGCCCCCCGCCCCCTCGATCCTCACGGTCCTGTCCTCATGGAGGGCATAGCGGGCCGTTTCCCGGCCGTTCTGCTCCACGATCACAAAGGCGCCCTCCCGCCGGAGCAGGAACCACAGGCCACAGCAGACCAAGGCCGCCAACAGGCAGCCCAGGAGTAGGATGAGGTCGTTTCGCCGCCTTGTTTTTTCGTTCATCGTCGTCCTTATCATGGTTCCAGCAGTTCCCGGACCGCCCGGGCGTAGTCCAGCCCGTGATTCAGGGAGAATTCCCCGTGACAGAGGCCCGGCAGCACCCGGAGGGATGCCCGGGGCAGGGCCGCTTGCAGCAGCCGGGCGGACCGCTGCATCCGCCGGTTCTCTCGCGCCCCCACATAGACGCTCACCCGGGCCGTCACCGCGGACAGGTCTTTGGCGGCATAGGCGGTGCTGGCTTTGAGAAAGGCGATCATGTCCCGCTTCTCGATGGCGCAGGTGTCCCGATAGTAGTCCTCGAACAGGGCCGGATCCATGCGGAGGGACCGGAACTGGAGTTTGGAAAACCAACGCCGCCGAATGAGGCCATAGCCGGACCCAAAGGTCGGGCCCACCAGGGCATGGGTGAGCCGATCGGGAAGGAGCGCGGCGCTCTCCACCAGAGCTGCGTCGCAGAGATCGGGCCGCTGACGGAGCATCTCCACCGCCACCTGTCCCCCCAGGGACAGACCGCCCAGCAGGGCCACCCGGCCGCCCAGGCGTTCATCTATCCACGCCAAAATCTCCCGGGCGTTGTCCTCAAGGGAGGTGAAGGGACGATCGCTGCCGGCGTGGCCGTCCAGGATGGGCAGCACCACGTGAAAGTCCCCCGCCAGCGCCTGTGCCGCCCTTCGATAGTTCCACCAATTCAACCCGCCGCCGTGGAGCAGCAGCACCGTTTGGGCATGGCCCTGGCCAAATTCGACACACTGCATAAGGTTTCTCCAAAAAAGGTCCCGAGGGGTGCATGAGCTTTTGCAACAGTTTACCCCAATCCCGCCCGAATTGCAACGATGGGGGCCTTCTCCGAAACAAATTGTATATTCTGCACTTGACAAGCATAGAAAAATGGAGTAAACTGCATCCAATTCAATATGGAAAGGCAACGAAGGGAAGAGTATCCGATCAGGTACGGCCAAGAGAGCCCCGGAAGGTGGAAGCGGGGTGCGGATGGAGCGGTGAACATGGTCCCGGAGCCGCGCAGGCGAAATGTAGTTTGCGACGGGTGCGCCCGTCATCGCGCAGAAGAGTGATGGCTCTTCGTGAGGCGTCCTGCCGCGAGGCAGACGCGAAATCAAGGTGGTACCGCGAATTTTTCGCCCCTGACTAAAAGTTTGGTCAGGGGTTTTTGTTTTGAAGGAGAAGGGATGTGCGACATGGCAAGGCCGATCATTGCGTTGAAAGGCATCAGCAAGGTGTTCGGCACGGGGGACGGGGCCGTCACCGCGCTGAAGGATGTGGACCTCACCGTCTATGAGGGGGAGATATTCGGGGTCATCGGCCTTTCGGGGGCCGGCAAAAGCACCCTGGTCCGCTGTATCAACCTTTTGGAAAAGCCCACGGCGGGCACGGTGAACGTGAACGGAAAGGAGCTGACGAAGCTCAGCGAAAAGGAGCTGCGGCAGGAGCGGCGCAGCATCGGCATGATCTTCCAGGGCTTCAACCTGCTGCAGCAGAAGAGCGTGCTGGACAACGTGTGCTTCCCCCTGCTGCTGGCGGGCGTCAGCAAGAAGGAGGCCCGGGAAAAGGCGGAAAAGCTCCTTGCCCGGGTGGGACTGCTGGAGAAGCGGGACGCCTTCCCCGCCCAGCTCTCCGGCGGCCAGTGTCAGCGGGTGGCCATCGCCCGGGCCCTCTCTACGGACCCCAAGGTGCTGCTCTGCGACGAGGCCACCTCCGCGCTGGACCCGACCACGACCCTGTCCATCCTGGATTTGCTGAAGGAGCTGAACCGGGAGCTGAAGGTGACCGTGGTCATCATCACCCACGAGATGAAGGTGGTGGAGGCCATCTGCCACAGGGTGGCGATCCTGGCGGACAACCGGATCGAGGAGCTGGGTACCGTGGAGGAGATCTTCCGCCGGCCCAAGAGCCGGGCGGCAAGGCAGCTCATCGTCCCCGGCAGCCAGGCCCCCGGGCGGGAGACCTTCGGGGCGGGCCGGTTCCTCCGCGTCACCTTCGACGGACGGGAGCGGACGGATCAGCCGCTGGTGGCGGAGATGGTGCTCCGCACCGGGGCGCCGGTGAGCATCGTGTTTGCGGACACAAGAAGTTTGAACGGCCGTCTCTACGGGCAGATGATCTTCCAGCTCCCGGAGGACGACGCAACCATAGAACGCATGCTGGAGTTCCTTCGCCGGGCGGAGGTCTCCTTCGAGGAGGTGATCTAACGTGCAGTTGACCGAAATGCTTTCCCTCATCGTGAAGGGATTTTGGGAGACCCTCTATATGACCCTGGGCTCCACGCTGGTGGCCTATGCCATCGGCTTGCCCCTGGGGTTGCTGCTGATCCTCACGGATCCCCAGGGCCTGCGGCCCATGCCGGTTCTCAACCGGGTGCTGGGGGTGGTCATCAACCTGCTCAGGTCCGTGCCCTTCATCATCCTTCTGGTGTGGGTCATGCCCGTGACCAGAGCCCTCATGGGCACCACCATCGGCTCGAAGGCGACCCTATCGCCGCTGACCATCGCGGCCGCGCCCTTCATCGCCCGGATGGTGGAAAGCTCCGCCCGGGAGGTGGACCGGGGCGTCATCGAGGCGGCCCTGTCCATGGGCGCTTCGCCGGCCCAGGTGCTGCTCAAGGTGATCCTGCCGGAGGCGAAGCCTTCCCTCATCACCGGCGGCGCCATCGCCATCACCACGATCCTGGGCTATTCGGCCATGGCGGGCATCGTGGGCGGCGGCGGTCTCGGGGCCATCGCCATCAACTATGGCTACTATCGGAGCAACAGCCGGATCATGCTCATCATGGTCATCCTGCTGGTCCTCATCGTTCAGATCTTTCAGGAGGCGGGCAGCCGGATCGCCCACAAGTCCGACAGAAGAGTCCGGGAACAAAACTAACGCATTATAAAAAGGAGAATATACCCATGAAAAAGACCATCGCCATCATTCTGACCCTCGTGCTCATCCTCTCCTTCGCCGCCTGCGGCAGGAAGGCCAGCGCCAAGACCATCAAGATCGGCGCCAGCATCACCCCCCACGCCGAGATCCTGCGGGAAGCCGCCAAGCTCCTGGAGAAGGAGGGCTACACCCTGGAGGTCGTGGAGTACACCGACTATGTCCAGCCCAACACCGCCGTGGAGGACGGGAGCCTGGACGCCAACTACTTCCAGCACACCCCCTACCTCAACACCTTCAACGCGGAGAACAAGACCCATCTGGTGTCCGTGGGCCTGGTCCACTACGAGCCCTTCGGCATCTATGCCGGCAAGGTGAAGGACCTCTCTGAGCTCCCCGAGGGCGCCAAGATCGGCGTGCCCAATGACGGCAGCAACGAGACCCGGGCCCTGCTCCTTCTCCAGCAGGAGGGCATCATCACCCTAAAGGAGGGCATCGACGCCTCCTCCAACGCCACCAAGCTGGATGTGACGGAGAACCCCAAGAGCATCGAGATCGTGGAGATGGAGGCCGCCCAGATCTCCAAGGCCCTTTCCGACCTTGACTTCGGCGTCATCAACGGCAACTATGCCCTGCAGGCCGGCCTCAACGCGGGCACCGACGCCCTGGCCGTGGAGGATGCCTCCGGCTCCGGCGCCCAGACCTATGCCAACGTGCTCTGCGTGAAGGAGGGCCATGAGAAGGACGAGGCCATCCTGGCCCTGTTCAAGGCCCTGACCAGCCAGGAGGTCAAGACCTTCATCAACAGCACCTACCAGGGCGCCGTGGTGCCGATTTTTTAAGAGATGATCTACTTTGCCGCTTTTTCTCTTTAGGCTAAAGAGAAAAAGCGGCGGAAAAAGAGAAATGTAAGAATACAAAGGAGGCTTTGCGCACAGCATCGCCTCCTTCTTAAAGTTCTTTGGGTTTGCACCCTTTCTTTCAAGAAAGGGTGCGTGCTTTTATTAATTACCTATATACCCCTTCAGCACCAGGAGCGTATTCTTCACGCCCTCGATGTGGCTGCGCTCATAGCCATGGGAAGCATAGACCCCGGCGCCGATGAGGCCGTGGCGGATGTCATAGCCCGCCCGCAAGGTGGCCTCCACATCGGAACCATAGTGGGGATACACATCCACGGCATAGTCCGCCCCCTCCGCCTTGGCGGCGGCGATGAGCTTCTTCACCACATCATAGGAATAGGGGCCGCCGCTGTCCTTGGCGCAGATGGACACCTGCTTCTCCGTGCAGGCAAGGCCGTCGCCCACGCAGCCCATGTCCACGGAGATGGCCTCGGTCACGCCCGCGGGCACGGAGGCCGAGCCGCCGTGGCCCACCTCCTCATAGACGGTGATGTGGGCATAGACCTTCCTTTTGGGCGTGATGCCCTCGTCGTGAAGATATTTGGCCAGCCCCAGCAGAATCCCCACGCTGAGCTTGTCGTCCAGAAAACGGCTCTTGATGTATCCCTTCTCCGTCACCCGGGACCGGGGGTCGAAGCAGACGATGTCCCCGGCGCCGATGCCCAGCTTCCGGGTGTCCTCGGCGTTTTTCACATCCTCGTCCAGCACCACCTCCATGCAGGAGAACTTGCGGACGGTTTCGGAATATTCCCCGTTCACATGGATGGATGCGTTGTCCAGCTGCAGCGTCCCCTCGTAGATCCCGTTGAACTTGGTGACGATCCGGCAATTCTCCGCCTCGGCGTTGTTGGCGTTGAGCCCGCCCAGGGGGGAGATGCGCAGCCGCCCGTTGCCCTTGATCTCGCAGACCATGCCCCCAGGGTGTCCAGGTGGGCCTCCAGCCACAGGGCGTCCTCCTCATCCTCGCCGCCCAGGTCCGCAACGACGCCGCCCTTGCCCGTGAGATGGGCTTCAAAGCCCAGGGCCTGGAACGCCTTCAGGCAGGCCTGTGCAGCCTGCTCCGTGTAGCCTGAGGGGCTGTCGATGGCCAGCAGGGCCAGGGTCTTTTCCACCGCGAAATCCACAAATCTTTCGTCGATCATGCTGCTTTTCCTCCTTTATCGAATGACCACCTCGCCGGCGCAGGGCATGACGGTGTGGTCGTGGATGATCTCCCCCACGCTGTCGGCCACGATCCGGCCGGAGCGGGGGTTCTTCACGGAATCGATGTGGCCCTTCACCGTGGCGTCCACATCGGAATACTCAAAGGACAGGTCCGTGCCCTCCATCTCGCAGTCGATGAGCTTCAAATTTTTGCAATAGCACAGGGGCTGGGTGCCGATGATCCGGCAGTTGATCAGGGTGAGGCCGTCGGAGAACCAGGCCAGATACTCCCCCTTCACGGTGCTGTTCTTCACGGTCACGTTTTTGCTGTGCCAGAAGGCGTCCTTGGTGTCCAGATCGCAATCCTCGATGGTCAGATTCTCCACGTACTGGAAGGAGTATTTTCCCTTCATGTTCACGTTCTTCAAAACGATGTTCCGGCTGTCCAAAAAGATGTATTCGGCGGTCACCTCCGTGTCCACCAGGGAGATGCCCTCGCTCTTCCAGCCGAACTCCGGGGAAACGATCCTGCAGCGCTCCAGGGCGATGTTCTGGCACTCCCGCACCGCCTTCACGCCGCCCAGGGTCGAGTCCGTGATCCGGCCGTCCCGGGCATACCAGATGGCGGCCCGGGTGAGCTCGTCCATGGTGCTCTTCTCCATGGTGAATCCCTCCACATGCCACAGAGGGTACCGGAGGGAGAAGGAGCAGTCCTTCAGCCGGATGTCCCTGGCCTCCTTCAAAACCGATTCCCCGTCCGCCGGCCCGGCGAAGGCACAGGCCTCTATGTCCGCATGCCGGGCGTTGTAGAGCGCCCGCTCCTCATCGAATCGCTGTCCGTTGATCTTCTCTCGCATGGTTTCCCTCCCTCTCTTGATGATATACATCCTTTGTCAAGTATACCCAATCCCACCCCGGGGCGCAATCCCCTCTTTTTTCAGGGGCGCCGGTTACCTTTTTGTTCGTATTTACAAGCCCTGCCCGATTTGATACACTGTGAACAACAGGAGGCGAGGAAATGCAAAAGCGGTTGACCCAGGAGCAGCGGCTCTCCCTTTTGGTGGAGGCCTTCAAGGCGGATTCCGGCGCCTATGCCCATCTTGAGACGCCCCCGGACGAGGCCGGGCAGCGGCAGCTGCTGCGGGGGCTCATGAACATCCGCCCGCCCCGGCCGCTGGACGGGGAGGTGCTTGCCATCCAGGACGAGTATCTGCAGACGCGCCTCCGGGAGACCGGGATCGTGACCCTGGGGGACATCCCCGAGATCCGGCCGGGCCTCTCCCTCTGGCAGGGGGACATCACCCGGCTGCAGGTGGACGCCATCGTCAACGCCGCCAACAGCCAGATGCTGGGCTGCTTTGTGCCCTGCCACGCCTGCATCGACAACTGCATCCACACCTTCGCGGGGGTCCAGCTTCGGGCCGCCTGCAACCGGCAGATGGCGGCCCTGCGGGCCCAATATGGCGAAAGCTATGAGCAGCCCACCGCCCTGCCGATGCTGACGGAGGGCTTCAACCTGCCGGCAAAATGGGTCGTGCACGTGGTGGGGCCCATCGTAGCGGGGCCGGTGACGCCCGCCTTGGAAAGGGATCTGGCCGAATGCTACACCAACACCCTGGGCCTGTGCCGGGAAAGGGGCTTGCGGAGCGTGGCCTTTTGCTGCATCTCCACGGGTGTCTTCCGCTTCCCCAACGCCCGGGCGGCCCGGATCGCCGTGGAGACGGTGGCCCAATGGCAAAGGGCCCGTCCCGGAGCTATGGACCGGGTCATCTTCAATGTGTTCAAGGACGAGGACAGGGAGTATTATGAACAGCTCTTACACTGAACCGAACGGATATTCGGAAACCATCCGCCGGGGCCTGAATGGGGTCCGGGCCTTTCGATCGGGCCTGTCCTACGGGCAGGGGGACCGGGCGGCGAACCTGCAAAAGCTCCGCCGGGCGCTCCGCGAGGCGGACGCGGTGCTCGTCGGCGCGGGGGCGGGCCTGTCCACCTCCGCGGGGTTCACCTACAACGGGGACCGGTTCCGGCGATATTTCTTCGATTTTGAAAAGCGGTTCGGCATCCAGGATATGTATTCCGGCGGCTTCTATCCCTTCCCCGACGAGGGGACAAAATGGGCCTGGTGGGCGCGGCACATCTACTTCAACCGGTATGTCGACGCGCCTCGGCCCGTGTATCGGCAGCTTTTGGCGCTGCTGGCGGGGAAGCCCTTCTTTGTCATCACCACCAATGTGGATCACCGGTTTCAGCGGGCCGGGTTCCCCAAGGAGCGGCTCTTTTACACCCAGGGGGACTATGGCCTGTTCCAGAGCCCCGACAGGCGCATCGGGCGGACCTTCGACAACGAAAGCTGGGTCATGGAGGCCATGGCCGCCCAGGGCTTCGTTTTGAACGAGGAGGGCGCCTATGAGGTGCCGGCGGACGGGCGCCTCACCATGACGCTGCCCCAGGCGCTGATCCCCCGCTGTCCCGTGGGGGGAGGGCCGGTGGTCATGAACCTGCGGTCCGACGACAGCTTTGTGGAGGACGAGGGCTGGCACGCTGCCTCCGCCCGGTATGCCGCCTTTGTGGCGGAAAACGAGCGGGCGCGGCTGTTGCTGCTGGAGCTGGGCGTGGGCGGAAACACGCCGGTGATCATCAAATATCCCTTCTGGACCATGACGGCGGAGAACCCCAACGCCACCTATGTCTGCCTGAACTATGGCGAAGCCCTCTGTCCCAAGGCCATCGAAAGCCGGTCCATCTGCATCGACGGGGATGTGGGTGATGTGATAAAGGAATTATTGTAAGCTTTGTCTCCTTTTTTTCTCTTCAACGAAAAGTGCGGAAAACCGGATATTGAAAAAGAGTACAAGATGCTTCATCATTTAGGTTGCCGAGACTTAAACGGAAAGGAAGCAAGCTTGTGCTCGACAACTATATTGCCGCGATCAGGTCCCGCCGATGGAGGCTGCTGATGTCCGGGCGGAAACTGAATGGCGGCAAGGCAGAATCGTTGAAACAGATCCTGTCGGATCACAGCAGGCTGGCTGCATGTTGCGCAATGAAGGAAGAGATGTCCGAACTGTTTGTGCCGGACGATCCCGATATCGCTGAAGAGAGATGGATTGCCTGGTTCAACGCTGCCAAAGCGAGCCATGTTCCCCAGTTGGTCAAATTGGCGGAACTAAAGGAAAAACGGCTGGAAGGGCTGATCTCCCAGCCTTCTGTCAGAAGACAATTCCATATTTTTTGTTGAAGAGCCTAAAAAAAACACCGCAGCAATTCATCCGCTGAAGTATTGGGAAACATGCCTGAAAAGGTTGGTGCTGCCAACACATCGTGGACACATAACATCTGATGGCGGACGCCCTCCATAGCAGCCTCCAATGCTCGCGGATCCTCCATGAAAAGATAGTCTCCTTTCAGCATCACATTCGTCATATGCCCGCCTTCCTCATCCCAATACGCGTGTATCGTGCCGCAGGGAAGCTTCGCCTTCTTGCAAAAGGTTGCACTTGGCGATTGCCCGAAATTCCATTCCCAGGTATAGTACTTCTCCTTTGCAAGCCTTCTAACGCACATTTGATCTGCTTCAGAAAGAGAGAACGGCATCATAGAGCAAATCAAAGACATTCCCTGGATTATCGCATCTTCGAGCTGTCGAACGCCCATATTTTCCGGAAGATACTCGCTGATATTCATGACACGGCTTCTGATCGAATCAATGCCCTTGGATGCGATTTTCTCCGAATCCACATTCAGCACTTGCGTCATCCGATCTAGATCGAGCGAATACAGCAATGTTCCGTGATGGAGAACATGGCCCTTATATCGATACTGCGCTGTGCCTGAAATCTTTTTCCCGTGAAGGGTCAGATCATTCCGCCCATTTATTTCGACGGAAACACCTATCGCCCGCAGAACCTGAGCAAATGGCTCGCTCAGAGAACGGAATTCCGCAGCAGAACGTTCATCCGGCAAGATAAAAGAGTAATTCAGGTTCCCCATATCATAGTATACGGCACCTCCTCCTGTAATACGGCGAACCACGCTGATCCCGTTTTCTTCAGTATAGCGGGAAGCGATTTCCGCAGATGTGTTTTGATTGCGTCCGATGATGACAGAAGGACGGTTCTGCCATAGTATCAATATGGGTTCTCGTTCTGCATTTGCAAAAAGATGTTCTTCTGCAGCCAGATTCAATTCCGGTTCAAAACAAGTTTCATTTATCCAATACAGCGTTTGATTTGCTCCTATGGATGATCAAAGCAAAAACCTTCCGTCAAAGTCACCTCTTCGGAAGGCTTTTGCTCGCTCATTGGGATTATAGAGGAGATTATAACTATATCCCAAGCTTCAGGAACACTTCTACAAGCACTCTATCGGTATACTCAATGATCTCATCGATCTGTTCCTTTGTTACCGTCAGAGGCGGCGAGATCATGATTGCATCTCCATATGTTCCATCGATGCAATGCGGGGCACCATACAGCATGATGCCGCTGTTTCGGCCATGGGCCAGTATTTTGTTGGTCAGGTTCAGTTTGGGATCGAAGGGTTCCCTGGCCTCGCGGTCCTTGACAAGTTCAAACCCGGTCATAAGCCCCTTGCCTTTTACATCCCCGATCTGCGGATACTTTTCCTTGAGCTCATACAGTTTCTGCAGAAGATATTCCCCCATCCGGGCGGAATTGTTGATAAGGTCGTGTTCTTTCATGTAGGTGAGCACTGCCACGCCTGCAGACATAGCCACAGGATTGCTGGCAAGGGTATGCCCATGCCAGAAACCGCCGGAACCTCTTACTACCGCTTCATGGATGAAGTCCCGGCAGCCCACGGCGCCCACTGGGGCATAGCCGCTGCACAAGCCCTTTGCCATACAGATGATGTCCGGCTTGACATTCCAATGCTGGACGGCTAAAAACGAACCGGTGCGACCGATTCCGGTCATGACCTCATCGACCATCATAAGCACATTATACTTATCGCAGATTTCACGCAGCCTCTTTAGATATCCCTCATGGGGAACAGCGGTGCCGATCGTGGAGCCGCCGATGGGTTCAACAAGGATGGCAGCCACCGTGTCCGGACCCTCCCGAAGGATCGCTGTTTCAAAGGCATCAGCACATTCCAGTGCGCAACACTCCGGATCCTGCTTGAACGGACAGTGATAACAATAGCAGGGCTCTACATGGGGAAGATTGACGAGCAATGGTGCCACATCCTTACGCATGGACGGCTTCCCTCCAAGGGAACGAGCGCCCATGGTTGCTCCATGATAGCTTTGCCAGCGGGTAATGACCTTATACTTACCAGGCATCCCTTTCTCCATAAAATAGGAGCGAGCCATAACTAAAGCCGTTTCGGTTGCTTCGGAGCCACCTGAGCAGAAATTGACCCAATCCACGTAGCCATCTGACATCTCCACGATCAAGTCAGACAGCTTCTGCAGGGGCGGATTGCTGAACTTCAAGCGATGGGCAAACTCAATTTTTTCTAACTGCGCATAGATAGCATCACGGATCTCCTTGACCCCATGACCGATATTAGATACCAAAGGTCCTGAGCTAGCATCGATATACCGTTTCCCGTTTACATCCCATAGATAGATTCCCTCACCTCTATCGATAATGGGGCAATCATCCACAACATTTGCGTAAAACACATGATCGTTCATCATACGGCAGATACCTCCATTCTATTTAGATTTTTAATTGATTCGATGCCATCAGAGCGGCATCGCCCATAGCTTCCGCCACGGTAGGATGGGCATGGATGGCCTCGGCGATCCCATCCACAGGGACTTCATTGGTCATGGCCGTCACCGCTTCCATGATGAGCTCCGTCGCATACGGACAAAGCATGTGAATGCCAAATACCTCCCCCGTTTTCTGGTCGAAAACGATTTTGATCACGCCGGAGCGGTCCCCCACTATACGAGATTTCCCGTTGCCCGCCAGGGAATACTTCACAGCGACAGCATCTTTATGTTGCTCTTTTGCCTGTACCTCCGTCAGCCCGACGCTGGAAACTTCGGGAGAAGTATACAGGCAGGAAGGCACCGCGTTATATTTCATGACCGCAGGGATACCCATTATGTTCTCTGCCGCGATGCGCCCTTCTTTTGACGCTACATGAGCCAGCATGATCTTTGAAGCACAGTCGCCTATGGCATAGATGTCGGCGGCCGAAGTCTGCATTCGTTCATTCACAACGATCCTTCCCCGCTCACAGGCAACGCCTGCATTTTCAAGCTTCAAAGGTGCCGTCAGCGGTCGCCTGCCTACGCAAACCAGAACTTTTTCTGCCTGGATAGAGAAAGCTTTCCCAGACTGCTTTTCGCTGCCGCGCACGGTAACCATACCGTTTTGCGATGAGAAGGAGGCCACCTGACAGGAAGTCATGATATCAACGCTCTGTTTCTTGAATACACGCTTGAGCATGCCCACCAGCTCAGTATCGAAATTCGGGAGAATCTCAGGCATAGCTTCTATGACGGTCACCTTTACACCGAGCGTACTAAAGAGCATGGCAAACTCCATCCCAATCACGCCACCGCCCACAATAGCCAAAGACGCAGGGAGCTTTTCCAAAGAGAGAATCCCGTCACTGTTCATCACTCCGGGGGAATCGATTCCCGAAATGGGCGGTTTGGATGGCTCTGACCCCGAAGCGATGATGACAGCATCTGGTTTAAGCAGCTCGTCACAGCCGGAGACTCGAACCTCTTTTTTGCCTGTAAACCAGGCCTCTCCCTGAAGGACACGGATCCCGTTCGTGCGCATGAGGTAAGCAACCCCCTGGTTTAGGCCAGAGACCACCTCTGCCTTATGTGCCTGAACCTTTGCCCAATCCACAGCGACATTATCGGCTTTCAGGCCGATAGCCGCCCCATCCTTCGCCTCTTGATACAACTCCGCTGTATGAAGTAGGACCTTTGTAGGGATACACCCCCGATTGAGACAGGTGCCGCCTAATTCGCGTTTTTCAACCAGCATCACTTCGGCACCAAGTTCCGCCGCACGCACAGCCGCCACATATCCCCCGGGGCCACCACCGATCACCAATACCTTTTTCATGACAGCTCCTTACTTGGACACAAGCGCTTTGATGGCATCCATCACCTTTCCCTCGCTCGGAACGAAATAATCTTCCAATGTTGGAGAGAAGGGGACAGGCGTATTGGGCGCGGCCACGCGCAGGATTGGCCCGTCCAGATATTCGATGGCTTTATCTGACAAGAACGCAGCCAACTGAGGTGCAACGCCGCCGTCTTCACATGCTTCCTGGGCGATGATGACCCGGCCAGTCTTTTTAACGGATGTCAAAATGGCATCCTCATCAAAGGGCTTTATGCAGCGAAGGTCAATCACTTCCACTGAGATCCCTTCCTTTTCCGCTTTCTCAGCTGCCTTGAGCGCTTTAGGAACAAGGGTGCCATAGGCAAGCACGGTGACATCTGTGCCCGTCCGCGCAATTCGCGCCTTGCCCATGGGGATGATCGGCATGTCGTCATCTACCTCGCCCCGGACACCGTACATCATCTTTGGCTCCAGGAACAGGACAGGGTTGTTGTCGCGGATAGCCCCCCGAAGCAAGCCATAAGCGTCCATCGGATTGCTCGGTACAGCGATCTTTATCCCTGGGATCCCCATATACATTCCTTCCAATGACTGGCTGTGATGCGGCCCAGAGCGCGCCCCACAGCCATATGTGGAGCGAATGACCAGGGGGCAAGTTGTCTCTCCTTCAGTTGTATAGCAAGCCTTCGCCGCATTGTTGATGAGCTGGTCTGCAATCAACGTGATAAAGTCCGCAAACATGATCTCGACCACCGGCCGCATCCCGATATACGCTGCGCCGATTCCCGCGCCGATGATGGCATACTCAGAAAGCGGCGTATCTATCACCCGGTTGGGGCCAAACTCATTGTACAGATTTGCCGTAACCTGCATGGCTCCACCGTGCTTTCCAATGTCTTCTCCGAAAAGAAATACGGAATCATCATTCTTCAGTTCATCCCGCAGCGCTCGGTTCAGCGCCTCTCTTATCGTGATCGTCTCCATCTGTCAGTCCTCCGCATAAACATTCGTCCAGAAGTATTTCTCAGCCTCAGGATACGGGCTCTCCTCAGCAAACCGGAAAGCATCCGCAACTTCCTCCTTGACGGAAGCGTCGATAGCATCGATCTGTTCCTGAGTCGCAAAGCCGTTTTCCAGTAAATACGCCACATACCGCTTCACTGGATCATTGTGTTCCATTTCGTATTCGACTTCGCCCTCTGGTCTCAAATCATGAGGCTCTCGCTCCGAATGCCTGCGATATCGGTATGTCTTGCATTCAAGCACCGTGGGCCCTTCCATAGCACGTGCCCGGCGAATGGCCTCGATCATGGCCTCGTACACAGCCATCACATCGTTTCCATCCACCGTCACGCCCGGAATGTCATAAGCGGAAGCACGAGACGCAAGGTCCTTAACCCGGGAATGAAAAGAGGCAGGCGTGGTCAGAGCATACCGATTGTTCTCGATAACGAAGATGATGGGAAGGTTGAAAACAGATGCCATATTCATGCACTCATGAACATCGCCCCGGTTGCATGCCCCATCTCCAAAGAAGACGACCGTTACACTGTCTTTGCCTTGGAGCATGGTGCCCAGCGCTGTCCCTACCGCAACGGGAACGTTGCCTGCCACACATCCTGTACCAACCACGATCCCCGATGCCTTATCCCCCATGTGATGAGAGGTGCTCTTGCCGTGCGCAGCGCCGGTTACCTTACCTAACGCGCCGGCCATCATAATGCGTGAGGATATCCCTCGGATCAGGAAGGCCCCTCTCGTGCGCAAAGATGGATGCACCAGATCTCCCTCACGAAGCGGATAGCAGCAACCCACGCTGACAGCCTCCTGGCCCAAACTGGAATGCGGCAGCTCCGTGATCGGCGTGTGCTGATGATACGCCACCATGCCTGCCTCCGTGTCTCTAGTTAGTTTCAACCAGCGATACATTTCCAGCATCTGCTCCGGTGTTGCCAAACGTTTTTCCTCTGTTTTTTCCATTGCAATAACTCCTTATCTGCGCTTTCGCTTATCGCATGGTATCCGGGTTCTCAATATGCTTTTTCACGCACTGCAGAAATTTCACCGCAGTTTCGCCGTCCACGATCCTGTGATCGTAGCTTAGGCACAGAATCATCAAGCTGCTGGGAACGACCTCTCCCTTTTCGTTGAACGTGGGCAGATTGAACATCTTGCCCATACCTAAAATCGCGCACTGTGGAACATTGATGATGGGTGTGAAGAACAGCGCGCCATAGGTGCCGGAATTGGTCACCGTAAAGGTTCCGTTCTGCATTTCCGAGGCTTGAAGATTCCCCTCCCTGCCTCTTTTGCCAAAGTCAGCTATAATTTCAGCCAGGGAAAGCAAATTTTTGCTGTCCGCATCGGAAACCACCGGGGTCATTAGACCCTTTTCCGTTCCAACCGCCACGTTGATGTTGATTCGCTTTTTATACACAATGCTGTTGTTCTCCTCGTCAAGCTGTGAGTTGATGGAGGGGAATTCTTTCAAAGCAAGCGCAGCGGCGCGCACAACGAAAGTGGTGTATGGAATCTTCAGATATTGACGGATCCCTTTAATGGCGTTCAACTTGACTTCCGCGAAGGTGGTCACATCAGCTGCGGTACGCCTGGACTCGGCCATCTTAGCTGCAATCATGTAACGTATTCCGCTCATTGGGACGATCTCGTCCTCATCTGCGATGACTGGATGCGATGCCGCGGCCGAAGCTGCCTTCGATGTTTGAACAGACGCAAAATGTGACGCAGCATTTTTCAGTCTTTCCACATCAGCCTTCGTCACCATGCCGCGTATGCCCGTTCCTCTGACATTCAGTAAATCGATGCCCCACTGCTTTGCCACCCGCTTGGCAAGAGGTGTTGCACAGACATGCCCCCCAGGAATATCTGTCACCGAAGCGGAAACCACAGTCGAGGCATTCCTCTCTGCCTCACTCTCCGCTTGAGGCGGCCTATCGACAGCAGTATCGGATCCCTTATCGCCAATCAGAGCGATGACCTGTTCGATGGGAACGATATCTCCCGGCTTTGCCAGGACCTTCAGCAGTGTACCGGATGCGGCTGAATTCAACACATTGACAGCCTTATCTGTCTCCACTTCCACCAAAGGCTCTCCCTCCCGGACGAAATCTCCTTCCTGCTTCAGCCATGAACTGATGGTCCCATCGATCATCGTCATGGTGAAACGCGGCATGATCACCTCGTACGCCTTGGAAGACTCAGCATCCTCAGCAACACTTTTCAACGGACTTTCTGCTTTCCCTTCAACTGATTCCGACGGAGCATCCCCTATCACGGCGATGACCTTTTCGATCGGCACGATATCCCCCGGTTTCGCAAACTCCTTGAGCACAATGCCAGAAAAGGCGGAATTCAGCACATTGACAGCTTTATCCGTTTCCACCTCGACCAACGGTTCCCCTTCGGCGATGGGATCCCCTTCCGCTTTGAACCACCTGCTGACAGTTCCGTCAATCATTGTCATTGTAAAGCGGGGCATAATCACTTCGTTTTGCATTTTTCTTTCCTTTCTGCGATCCTATATCAGATCTATCAAAGCGGCATCCCATCCCGTTCCCAGATGGGAACAAGCCCCCTGTTGCGAGGGCCGAAGGGTCCTCCCGCCTTTTTCACCTCAGCGTACAGCTCGTCAGCCAGCGGCGCCGCCGCTTCATATAGCGCCTCGGCACTGCGTCCCATGAGTGCGTTCAGAAGGGCGAACGCCTCTTCCTTCTTCCCGGCGCGGATCAATTCCTTGGCTTTTCCTTCCGTGACCCTCGTGTCCTCATCCACTCGGCTCTGGACCCCGTTCAGCACGGAGCGAACACGGCCGATGAATGCGTTGTACTCCATCTCAGTGACTATCCCGAGCCATTCCATGGTCCACCACAGGGACTTCTCCTCATATTTACCTGACGCATAGCTTAACCGCTCCGGCAGGTATCCCGTAAAGTAGACCGGCAGGAACGCGGACGAGCAGCAGGTGGAATAGCAGCTCCAGGTCACCGGTCCAAGGTCGTCGTCATATACAGTAATGATGCTGGCATTGTTTTTTGCATTCCCTGGTACATGGGCGTGCATGCAGACACCCGGAAACACGGCAGTCCCGACACCGAACCGCGGCCGGAGCATGGTTCCCTCATAGTGATCGGAGAAAATCCTGCGAGCGTATACCACATCCAGATCCTCACCGATTTCATCCAGCAGTTCCTGTACGCGGTTGCCGCGGATGGCAGCGCGCATGTACCAGATGGCTGGCTGGTTAAAGGATTGTGCGAAATTAAAGGGCTTTGCAGGATCGGTCAGCTTGTTTTCGATGGCATACTCGATAAGGCCGTCAGCGATTTCGTCATACTTGGTCTGAATGTTGTAGTGGTTCGTCAGGGATTCCGCACCCGTCACCCGCTTAGCAATCCACTTGTGACCAGCTGTTTCCAACCGCCAGATCTCCTTCGCATCGGAAATCAGAAATCCCTCTTCATATCTGCAGAAATCGAGCAAGTGGTTGTTGCCCTCCTGACCGTACTGTTCCACCAAGTCGCAGATGACATGCATGGTTTCGTATGCTGTCGCGCCTCTTTCCAGGGCAAGACGACAGAGGTCGCCGCCCACAAGGCCCAGCTCGGGATCCACGGGGAACACGGAGTGCTCCGCATTGTACACAACCGTCACGCCCTTTTCGTTGATGCCCATCTCATAGCCCCACATCCACCAGATTTTTGATCCGATGTGTGCATAGGTGTGAGCTACCTGAGGAACGGAAATAAGCGTACACTTGACGGTCTCGCCCTCCTCATGATCAGCTGCGGGAACGAACACAAGAGGTTCAGCCTCCCCCATCTGACGATCATCGATCTTGGCAATCATGTTGCGTCCGTATCGGTTTCGTCTGCCAACTGCTGCAAAACTGTCACACATGATTCGATTTCTCCTTTTTTTGTTTTATAGATGGCCTTTTTCCGGGCATACCGTCTGTCGTTACACGGGCAATCCTGCTTTTTCCCAGAAGGGGAGCATCCTGCGGTTCCGGGGGCCGAACGGGCCGCCCCTCTGCTTTCTTTCCGCGCTCAATTCCTCGATGAGACAGGATGCGGCTTCCTGTACCCGCTGCGCGTTTTGCTCCATGAATCCGTTCAGCAAGGCGTACACCTGCTCCTTCTCACCGTTCTTCAGCAGTAAGCCCGCCTTTTCCTCCACAATGAGAGCTTCCTCTTCGATCTCCTTCTGCAGCGGGTCAAGAACGGTTCGGACCCGTACAATGGCACGTTCATAGTCCATCTCCGCTTCTATCGTAAGCCGCTCCATAGTCCACCAGAGGGAATCCGGCGTATACTTCTGTGAAACGTTGGTCATGAGCGCAGGCAGTCTGTCCGTGAAGTATACCGGTAGGAATATGGATGTGCACGCGTTCGAAAAGGCTGTCCAACAAACGATACCCAGCGTATCCCTGTATTCGAAAATCATGGAGCAGGCCGATTTGCCATTTGAAGCCGGATCATTGGAATGCATGCAGATGGAGGGGAAAACTGCCGTAAAGGGGCCGCTGGTCGATTCCAGCCATGTCCCTTCATAATGATCCGCAAGGATCCGCCAAATCTGTGCGCGATCGATTCTTTCCGGAGCATCGTTCAACAAGCGACGCATCCGTTTATTTCGCAGGGAGGCGCGAAGAAACAGATGGGAAGGATTTGTAAAGGCATCCGCAAACGAAAAGGACTCCGAAGGATCATAAAGGCTGTTCCGCACAGCGTACTCTATCAATCCGGGGGCAAGCTCATCATACTCTGTCCGAATACTGTAACAGTTCCCGATGCAGTCAACGCTTTCTACACGCTTGGCCACCCATTTTCTCCCCGCGGTCTCCAATTTCCATGCTTCATGATCATCGGCAATAAAAAAGGCAGACTCATATCGTCCGCCATCCGCAGTATAATGGGTTTGTCCTTCCTGGCCATATTGTTCCAAAAGGGAGATGATCACGTGCATGGCCTCATACGCCGAACTCCCTCGTTCCAGCGCAAGTCTGACCAAATCGTTTCCCAGCAGACCACAATCCGGCTCGCATGGAAAAACAGAATGCTGCGCGGTGATGGTCACCGCCACATGGTGATCATTGGTCCCCATTTCCACCCCCCACATCCACCAGATCTTGTTTGCAAGGATGGCGTTTGTGTGGAGAGCTTGAGGGATGCAAATGTGTGTGCAAGCAAGCAATTCATCGTCTGGATGATCCATAGCAGGCTGGAAAAAGAGCGGCTGACACTCAGCTAAAGGTCTGTCACCGACCTTCGCTAATACGTGGCGCCTGTTTGAGCTGCGCGCAGCGGGAATATAAAGCATGTCACACATCTCACAATGCCCCCCGGTGATGATTCCAGCAGATATTCTATTTTCATATTACACGAGTGCCCAGCTATGTCAATCTTTAATAATCCATCAATATTCAGGTTTTTGAAATACAGTATAGTGGAATAAATGGTAGCAAGAAAAGGCTCAGCGAACGGATTCGATCTTCTCAGCCAGGCTCGCCATGGAATCCATTTGTTCCTTCAGCGGGGTATGCAGACTGCTGAACACAGGCTCGGTAGAGAGGTCCAACGCACCTGTACTGATAGCTGCGGAACAGTTTTTGCGGTAAATACTGGGATTGATCCCTACATACTTCCGAAAGGATGCAGCAAAAGAATTGATGTTGTCATAGCCCGCTGCCTCGCAGGCTTCCGTGACATTGAAGTCGTTATATGTTATGGAAAAAAGTGCCTGCTTAAGTCGAACAAAATTCAGATACTGTGTGATCCTATACCCTGTATCTTCACGAAAAGCAGTACAAAGATAATTTGGATTGACACCCAAAATGGCAGCAGCTTTCCTCAAAGAAAAAGCGCTTGTATGGTTTTTTTCGATATACACCACCAACGCGCGGGTGGATCGGCGGAACGTAGCCGTCTGAATGTACTTGGAATCTGCGGCCCGACCGGAGCAATCATTCTTCATGCCTAAGGCAAAGATTCCACCCAGCAGCAAGTCCAGGCAAGTCAGGTTTCTCTCATCTCGATAATAGTAATGGTCAACTATATACCCTATAGCATCCTTGGAATACACATAGTCCTGAAAGCGTTTAATCCTTGGCCATTCCTGCAGCAAGTCCTTCTCCGCTTCATCGCTCGCCAGAAACTTGATTTCATAGAACTCGGTGGTAAAATCAGTCGGCCGCTGACGGTGCACTGTGTTGGGAGGGATCAGGATGCAATCATCCTTTTCCGCAACGAACAAGTCTCCGTTAATGTCAAATACTGTTTTTCCGCTCAAAACATAGAACATATCATAGTGTTTATGCGAATGAGGACGGCTTTGCAGCCTGGAGTTCATGAATCTCTTGGCCCAGATAACATCAAACAATCGCTCTTTCATATCCCCGTTTCCTCCTTCGCGGCGGTGGACACCACGCCTTGTTGATACTGGCTGAATAGAAAGGCAGACAAAACCTCCGCTCCTGTTTTGATCACATCTTCCTGAAAGATAACCGCTGGATTATGGACACCCAGCCGTCCGCCGGCTTGTTCGCTACCCGTACCCAACCGTATCTGGAGTGCAGGCAGATGCTCAGCAAAAAAACCAAAATCTTCCGATCCCATGGCGGGGCGCTGCATAAATTCCAGATGGTCAGCGCCCAGAGTGCTCCGAACTATGTCGGCCATCTGTTCGACCATGGCGGCATCATGCACCGTGGCAGGACAATGTCCAGAAAAAAGAACGCTGCCCTCGGCACCATATGTTCGGGCCGACTCTATCACGATTTCCTCGATCCTTTTCAGAATCTTTTTTCTTAACGCCTCATCAAATGTCCGCAATGTTCCTTCAATAGTGACCACATCAGGGATCATGTTGTCTGCAGATCCACCATGAATACTTCCTATCCCAAGAACGGCCCGGCAAAAGGGATCCAGTTCCTGCGTCATGAATGCCCTAAGATGAAAAACGATGGCACAAGCCGGGGTAATAGGATCAATGCAGTTTTGCGGATGTACCACATGACCGCCTTTTCCCTTCACCATGATACGGAATCGGTCAGCGCTTGCCGCCGCTGGGCCAGCTATCAGAGCCACTTTCCCCGCGTCTGTGAAATTCGAACAATGCAAGGAAAGAGCATAATCCGTCTTTGGCTGTCGCTCGAGTATCCCGGCCTGCAGAAACAGCTTGGCCCCTTCCAGCGTTTCCTCCGCTGGTTGGAACAAAAATCGAACTGAGCCGCTTATTCTGTCGCGCATGTCTGCCAGGACACGAGCACATAGAGCGACCGTCGCAATATGGATATCATGTCCGCAGCAGTGGCAAGCTTCAACTTCGGATCGAAAGGGAAGATTCGTTTGCTCCTTGGCTGGCAAAGCGTCTATGTCCGCCCGGAGCAGCGCATTTTTTCCCGATCCGGTTCCCGTTACCAGCGCACACAGCCCTGTTCTTGTCCCCATATCCTCCAGAAGAATGCCGGGATATTTCAGATAGTTTCGTATCCTTTCCGTCGTCTGATATTCTGAAAGCGCTGTCTCGGGGTGAGCATGAATATCCCGCCGCAAAGCAACCGCTGAGGCATAATGAAGCTCAATATATTCTTTTAGTCTCTCAAACCTCATCCTCTGCTCCATAAATCAAAAGCAAGTGCATCGGGGCATTTTATTCCCGATACACTTTATCATACACGATTATCTTCCGGATTGGTAGCAGTTTTTGAAGGAGAAAGCTGGTATCAGATTTCCTTGTTTATCTCCCTGAGCACTTCTTCGGTATTCTCCCCCAATGCCGGCGCCAACCCTATATACATGCCCCCTGTGGACCCAAATCGAACGGGTGGACAGGGCATGACGCAGTGGGCATTGTTTCTGAAAACATAATCCTGCAGATTATGATTGGCCCAAAGTTGCTTGTCGTTCACCAGATCCCGAAAATGAGGCAACTTGCAGCAGGTGATATCCAAGCCTCGAATGATGTCGACCCATTCGTCAGCTTCCTTAAGCAGAAACTGCTTTTCGAACGCGCGGACCATATCGCCCCAATACTCCCGTGCGCTTTCTTCTGTAGCAAACCTGGAATCCTCTGCCATGGCATCAAGTCCCAATGCCTTCATGAAAACAACGATGTGCCGTTTGTAGTTGCTTATAGCAAATTGGACCCATTCTCCATCCTTTGCTTTATATGCACCCACATATGGCTTGATCTCATCCCGCCGCATGGGATAGGGCCTTGCGTATCTTGGCTGTGTCATCACCATCATGCTGTTGAACGCAAACATGGCCGTGCTCAACAGGGAAACCGTGACAAAATCGCCCTTTCCTGTCTTCTCACGCTGGTACAGGGCTGTCAAAAGGCCTGTCAGCAAGAGCGCGCCTGCCGTAGAATCGCCCACGGCTGTAGGTGAGGGAAGAGGATATCCGCCTTCCACCTCTATCGGCATATCCCGCATGAAACCGCTTCTTCCCCAAAAGCAAGCCGAATCAAACCCTGGCTCATCCTTCTCGTCTCCTTCAAGGCCATACCCGGTGATCAGGCCATAGATGATGCTGGGATATTTTGCCCGCATCCTTTCGGGATCCAATCCCATCTTTCTCAATGACTTAAGCCGATTATTGGACAAAAAGATATCCGCCTTCTGCACCAACTTTTCAAGATTGTCCAAGCCTTCCTGCGTTTTTAGGTCCAGCACGACACTCTTTTTGTTTGCATTCAGCACATCAAAAAGCGGGTTTTCATCCTTGTCGATAGGACAGCAGCTGTTTGCGCCAACATATCGCCATGGATCTCCCGTAGGACGTTCGATCTTGATTACATCTGCGCCATAATCCGCAAGCATTCGTCCGCACATGGAGCCGGCCACATGCTCTGTCAATTCAATAACACGTATCCCCTGAAGTATTTTGCATGGAATACTGTCTTCTATCGGACGAATCTCGTACTCCTCATACCCCATTGTTGTTCCCTCTGCTTTTCCTATTTTCTGCCAAGATCCAAATCAAATTTTCTTTCAACGGGAGAACCCGAGGTATAGTCATAAAACCCGCGCCCTGTTTTCTTCCCATAATCCCCGTCATGCACAAGCTGTGTCAAAAGAATGCCGGGCCTATCCTTGGGATCACCGCTCTTCCTGAACTTCTCGCTTTGGACCAGGAACCGGAGGTCCAGCCCCGTCGTATCGTTCAGCTCAAAAGGCCCCATGGGATGCCCCAATCCAAACTTAAGTGCCTTGTCAATATCTGCGGGAGAGGCAATGCCCATATCGGCCAAGCGATGTGCTTCCAGTACGATTTGGGTTAATACATTGTCGACAAGGAACCCTTCGATCTCCCTGTTGAGCACAACGGGCACCTTCTGCATCTGTTCGCAAACGGAATACACCGTGTTTTCAGTCTCTTTAGAAGTCAGTGGGTTCTTGACGATCTCCACCAGCTTCATGACCAGCGCCGGAACGAAGAAGTGCATGTTGCAGACTTTATCCGCGCGGCGCGTCACACAGGCCAACTCGGAGCTCACGATGTAGCTGCTGTTGGTCGCCAGAATTGTTTTTTCCGGACATGCCTGATCCAGTTTTCTGAACACATCCCGCTTAACATCCAGCAGTTCTACGACCGCTTCGATCACCAGGTCCGCATCCCCTACGGCCGTATTGAAATCAGGTTCCACATGATACCGTGCCACAGCTGCATCCGCTTGCTCTTGAGTTAAACGTCCCTTCGTCACGCGCCCCTTTAAATAGTCTGTTGCAAATTGCCGTGTCGCTTCCAGGGCTTTTTCAGAAGAATCCGTTACCGTCACTGTAAAACCGTGTATGGCAGCGCACAGTGAAATCTGCTTACCCATGGTTCCCGCTCCGACAACGGAGATCTTAAACGATTCGTTCATGTTCGCCTCCTTCATATTTCATATCTTTCCAGCAATGCGCTGATACCCAAACCGCCGCCCACGCACGAACTGATCAATCCGTATCGCCCACCACTTCGCGCAAGCTCATTCATTGCAAATATACATATTCTGGCGCCGGAAGCACCGTTGGGATGACCAAATGCGATAGCTCCACCGTTAGGATTCCATTTCTCCATGCAGATACTTTCTCCCGTCAGCTTTTCCAGTTCGCGGATTACGCCCAGGTTCTGGGCTGCGAAGGCCTCGTTGCATTCTATCACATCTAAATCAGATAGCTTCAACCCCATTTTTTTCAGCACTTTTATGGTGGAAAACACAGGCCCGAGCCCCATGGTCTTGGGATCCACCCCCACATCGGCGCCGCAAATCCATTTTACTTTTGGAACATACCCAAGCTCTAAAGCCTTTTCCTCGCTCATCATCAGGACGACGGCAGCACCGTCATTCAGTCCGCTGGCGTTTCCTGCAGTTGTAACACCGCCCTCATAGACTGGTTTCAGCTTAGCTAAACCCTCCATGGTAGTATCCGGCCGCATCTGCTCATCAAAATCAACAACCCTCTCGGGAGTCTTTTTGGATGCCGGGATGACAACAGGGATAATCTCCTCCTTGAAATATCCTTTTTCTGTGGCCAGCTTCGCCCTCTGCTGACTGCGAAGCGCAAATTCGTCACAAGCTTCCCGCGAAATCCCCGCCATGGATGCAACCAAATCCGCCGTCTGAATCATGGGCATTCTGTCCGCAGGCACAGGAGATCCCCATTGGGGGACAGCGGCGGGGGCAATCAGCTTGAACGGCTCGACCGCCATGGAAAATTTAGCAAATCTCTGGCTGTGAGACTCTCCACCCCCGGCGATGATCACATCGCACATGCCAGACTGAATTTTCAATGCAGCGATATTGATGCTCTCAATCGCCGACCCACACTGCATTTCCACAAAAGTTGCGCTGGTCTTGTAGGGAAGACCTGCGTTCAGGGCTGTGAACCGGGCGATGTTGGATGTGCGGGCGTCTCCCATTGCCGCGCCGATCATCACACTGTCGATTGCAGCACGGGACAGGATGTCCGTCTTGGCTAACAACCCTTTGATGGCGACGGTTGCCAGTTCATCCATGTGCAAGTGTCTAAGTGCTCCGCCCATACGGCCGAAGCCAGTACGGACGCCATCAATAATAACCGCATTCCTCATAAATCGACCTCGCAGTGAAGTATCTGGACTCTGTATTAGGCTTGGTTAGATCTTGTCAGCAAAATGGCAGGCGACCCGGTGCCCATCCTGGCCTGTTTCGGAAAGGAGCGGCTCTTCTTTAAAGCAGATGTCTTTCGCCAGCCAGCAACGCTTGCAGAATCGGCAGCCGGGCGGCGGATTGATGGGGCTTGGCACATCCCCCTCCAAGACGATGCGCTTTTTGTTTTTGTCCGACTCCACGGAAGGAACCGCACTCAACAGTGCTTTCGTATACGGATGAAGCGGGTGTTCGAACAGATCGTCGGAATTGGCTTCCTCCATGATCTTTCCGAGATACATGACAACGATCCTGTTGGAAATGTGCTTCACAACCGACAGGTCATGGGAAATGAACAGGTATGTCAGTTTTTTCTTCTCCTGCAGATCCATCAGACGGTTCAGAATCTGTGCCTGGATGGATACATCCAGCGAGGAAACAGGCTCATCGCAGATAATCAGTTTCGGATCCACAGACAGCGCCCTCGCAATGCCTACAGTCTGTCGTTTACCACCGTCCAGCTCATGCGGATACTTGTCCAGGATATCCAGTGGGAGGTTGACCTCTTCGCAAAGCTTTTCGATCCGCTGGTTGATCTCTTCCTTCGGGCAAATTTTCTGAACGATGTACGCTTCGCTCAGGATGGTGCGGATGGTTTTTTTGGGGTTCAGCGAAGAATAGGGATCCTGGAAAATGATCTGTATCTCACGGCAAAGACGCTTTGCTTCTGCACCTCTCAGATGGAAAACATCCACATCGTCATAGATAGCTTCCCCGTCCGTGGGTGGAAGGAGACGAATCAGGACATTGCCTACTGTTGACTTTCCGCAGCCGGATTCACCCACCAAGCCCAATGTATCTCCTTCATTGATGGAGAAGCTGATGCCATCGATTGCCCGCAACTGTCCTCCGCCTACATGGAAATACTTCTTCAGGTTGTTGACCCGCAACAGCTCTTTGGCCATGGTCAAATACCTCCCTTGCCGTAATCATTTGGGAAATGGCATGCCACTGTATGCCCGTCCGTAAGCTCCCTGGATTCAGGATCCTGCGCAAGGCAGATATCCGCGCAGTGCGGGCAGCGAGCCGCGAACTTGCATCCGGCAGGCAGGTTGGATGGGTTGGACATAAAACCTGGTATAGGTGTGAGACGGGATGTCTTTTTCTTTATATCAGGCAGCGAACCAAGAAGTCCCTTCGTATAAGGATGCGCAGGGTGCTCGAAAACTTCGCGCACTTTGCCGTACTCTATGATGCGGCCTGCATACATGACCGCAACTTTCTCGCAGAGCTCATTTACGATGCCTAAATTATGGGTAATCATAATCAGGGATGTGTTGCCGCTCTCCTGAAGTTTTTTCATAAGCTCCAGCACCTGAGCCTGAATGGTGACATCCAAAGCAGTTGTCGGTTCATCGGCAATCAACAAGGAAGGATCACATGCCAAGGCTGCTGCGATGCCAACGCGCTGGCGCATGCCACCGGAAAACTGGTGTGGATAATCGACCACCCGGTTACCAGGTATACCGACCAGCTCAAGCATCTTTCTGGCTTCATCCATGGCCTGATGTTTGTCCATACCCCGGTGCCGACGAAACACCATGGCGACCTGCTCCCCAATGGTGAACACGGGATTCAAAGCCGTCAGTGGGTTTTGAAAGACCATGGCGATGCGATCACCCCGCAGCTTCTGCACCGTCTTTTCATTCTTTTTGTCCAATATTTCTACGCCGTCAAAGTTGACCGATCCCTTGGGAATGAATGTGACACGAGGCGGCAGGAGGTTCAAGATTGACAAAGCCGTTGTGGTCTTGCCGGCTCCGGTCTCCCCCACCAAGCCCATAGCTTCCCCCTTGGCTACGGAAAAGTTTACGCCATTCAACGCCTTTACTTTGTTTTCCAACGTATGGTATTCCACATAAAGATCTTTGATTTCAAGGAGTTTTTCCATTTTCTTCGCCCCTTTATTTCATCTTCGGATCCAGGATGTCTCTTACGCCATCCCCTAAAAAGTTGAATGCCAACACAGTCAAAGCCAGCGCAATGCCCGGAACCAGGACAAGCCATGGATTGGATTGGAGATATGCGCGGCTATCACTAATCATTACGCCCCAAGAAGGCATCGGTGGCTGCACGCCAAGCCCCAGATAGCTAAGCGATGCATCCATCAGGATACGATGGCCCAGCTGTTGAGAAGAATACACCGTCAGAGGGGTGATCACGTTCGGAAAAATTTGCTTGAGCATGACCCACAGATCCGAAGCTCCCAGCACACGGGAAGCCGATACAAATTCTGAGTTTTTAATGGCCATCACATTGCTCCGAATAATGCGGGCAAATCCAGGCCACCCTGTGATGGCTAATATCAGTATCAAGTTGAAAACATTTGGGCCAACGATGGCCACCATGGCGATTGCCAGCATCATGGCGGGGATGGAAAGCTGAACATCCCCAAAGCGCATGATAAGCGTTTCAACCCATCCTCCATAAAACCCCGCAATAACGCCAAGCAGCGTTCCCACTATGGCGGAAATGCCCACTGCCGCAAAAGATATCAGCAGGGACATTCGCCCACCATACAGGACACGAGCCAGCATATCCCTCCCCAAGCTGTCAGTGCCAAGAATGTGACCGCTGGACCCAGCTCTGAACCACTCCGGCGCAATCAGCATATTGCTATAATCGCATTCCGTCGGGCCATATTTGCAAAACCATTGGGCAAACAAACAGGCTATGATGATGATCAGGGTCATGATCCCGCCGATCATAAAAAACTTACTGCGGACGATCCGCTTCAACAGCAATCTTTTACTCATCTCGTATATCCTCCCCGCTACTCGGGACTTCCGCTGCTTGGCACTTTGCGGCTTTTTATGAACCGGCTGAGGGTGCTGCCAGCAATCCTCTTTTTCCCACTGCTGGTCTTGCGCATGCGCGGATCAACCACCGTGTATAGCAAGTCTACCAAAACATTTACAATTACGAAAAGAGAGCTCGATATCAGCAAACTTGCCTGTATCATGGGGTAGTCTCGCCCATTGAGCGAGGATACCATCAGCTTTCCAATGCCGTTCCATGCAAAAATCTGTTCTGTGACCACTGCGCCGCCCAAGAATTGTCCCAGCTGCAAGCCAACGACCGTTATTACGGGAAGCAATGCATTCTTAAAAGCATACTTGGTGATAACCTTGAAATTCGGTTCACCTTTGGCCCGCGCAGCCAGGATGTAATCGCTGTCCAGCGTGTCGATCATCCCAGATCGGACCATGCGCACGGTGATGGCCGCCAGCGGCGCACCGAGCGTAATGGAAGGCATGATGATGTGTGCAAAGCTTGTATCTCCATACGGAGGGAAAAGCTTGAGCTTCACGGCGAAAACCATGACAAGTACGATGCCCAACCAAACTGAGCTGCAAGCCTGACCCAACATCGCGAAACCCATGGAGAAAAAGTCGATTCCGCTCCCCCGTTTCACGCCAGCCAACAGGCCGAGAGGAATCGATATGATCAAAGAGAGCAGCATTGCGGAAAATGTCAACTGAACCGTTTTCCAGAGCATGGGTTTGATGATCGTCCAGCATGATTCGTGATAATACAAGGAAGTCCCCAGATTGCCGCGCAACACATTCAACAACCAAGTGCCGTATTGAACCATATATGGCCGATCAAATCCCAGCTCCGCACGCTTTGCCGCAATCAGTTCCGGCGTTGCTGCCTCACCCAGCAACAGCTCCACTGGATCGCCAGGGGAAAGATATATTATGAAGAAACATATCAAGGATACGCCAAGCAATACCAGCACACAATATATAAGTCTTTTAACGATGTATTTGAACATTCATAGCCTCCTGATTGAAAGCCGCTTTCTTCCAGATCTCACTGATATGTTTCCACAGAGAGCATGCCTCAAAGAGAAAAAGGATTCTGAGGGGTTAATATAGAGCAGGTTGAGCGCATTTTCAGCGCCCAACCCGCTCTATATAATTGTAGTTAGTTTACACCTTTGATAACCCGAAGATAGGGGATCTTATCATTTCTAAGGCCCTGCTCCAGGCCGTCTTTGGACACCTTGTTAGACACTGCATAGGTCAAAGAATACTCAAAGAGCGGCACATAAGGCATCTCCTCCTGGAGAAGCTCCATCAGCTTTTCGTAGGTGGCCTGACGAGCTTCGATCGTCGTGCCGGTGCGGCCTTCTTCGATCAAATCCAGGACTGTCTGATTCGTATAGTGAAGATTGCTAAGGTCTGTAACGAACCTCTGCAGAAACGTGTTGGGCTCATAACCAAGGTGAGCACAGGTGTTAAGCTGTATATTGAAGTCACCTGCGGTTCGTGCAGCCACTAAGCCGGCGGAGTCATAGGAGAATATCTCGATGTTGATCCCGGCCTGACCCAGCATGTTCTGAATCATTTCGCTCATTTCCTTGGTCTTTGAAAGGATGCCGAAGTTCACAATCAGCTTGGCTGGCGTTCCGTCATACCCGGATTCAGCGACCAAGGCTTTTGCTTTCTCCAGATCATATTCCAGGGAGAGATTTGCATTGTGGCCCAAGCAGCTGGACGGCAGCAGGCACTTAGCCGCGGTGCCCACGCCGAACAACTTGATGAGAGCGTCCCGATTGATGGCATAGGAAGCAGCCTGACGAAGTTTCTGGTTGTCAAAGGGTGCCTCATCGCATCTGAACGCCAGGAACAGGTTGTCACAGCAAATGATGTCGAACAAATACAGGTTGGGATCACTCGACAGGGAGGTCATCAGCTCCGGTGTCACGCCTTCACAAATATCCAAGTCGCCCGTCTGAACGGCGGCAGCCCGAGTAGCAATCTCTGCGATATAGTCAAACTCGATCTCATCGTAATAGCAGGGCTCTCCCCACCAATACTCGTTTCGATCCATAATGACATTTTTGCCCGGATTCCATTCCTTGATCTTGTAGGGGCCGGACCCGATTGGAGCTGTTGCCATAGTATCGGGACCCTTTTCAACATTGGCAGCGCAGGTCATGGGATAATTCCAAAGATCGCTCAGGATCGTCCCGCAGGGAGCACTGTAAATGAACTTGACGGTATAGTCGTCGATGATCTGAACCTCCTTCAGAGAGGCGAAGGTGCTCGATGCCTGAACGTTGTTATTCAGGGGATACTCATAGGAGGCCTTAACATCCTTGGCCGTCATCGGCGTTCCATCGGAGAACTTCACATCATCACGAAGCCAGAAGGTCCATTCTGTACCATCTGCGTTGCTTTCCCATTTCGTGGCGACATAGGGAGAAAACTCACCATTGTTGTTCTGAAGAACCAGCGTGTCCTGAATGCACTTTGTCACGATCATCGGCGCAATGAAAGAGGTGTTGAACAGATCGAAGGTCGTGACATCGCCGCCACGGGAATACTTGAGGCGTTTGATTTCAGTCTGAGCAGGTGCAGCCTGGGAAGCTTCGCTTTTCTTCTCATCCGTCTTTTGGCTCGTTTCTGTTTTCTGTTCCGCAGCAGTCGTGGTTTGCCCTGCTCCCTGTTTGCTGCCGCAGGCAGTCACCAAAGAAGTTAACAGGACGAGAACCAGTAATAATGACAACAGCTTTTTCATAATCTCCTCCTATTCTGGGGTTGTTCTGTGAATCGGTTTGTGCCTAAAGAAAACATATCTTCTGCTCAAATCCATATGCTTTTGATATCAGCCCCCTTCGTTCCCGAGAAAAAACAGTTTGATTGTTCCACCCCGATCTTGGGGAGTTATCGTCTTGAGAGGGGAAACGCTTAGTTCCGCTCCACCGTACCTTCCCAAGTGTCCACCGTTTTTTTGCGCGAATGCTCATCGTACCAGTGCTTGGTGACGGTCTTTGCTCTTGTATAAAACCGCACGCCATCCAGGCCCAGCACGTGTTGATCTCCAAAGAACGAATCCTTGTTGCCTGAGAACGGGAAGTAAGCAGAGGGTACGGGTATGCCGACATTGATGCCGACCATGCCGCCATCCGTCAAAAGCTCAAACTGGCGGGCATAATAACCGTTCTGCGTAAAGATGACAGAGCCGTTTGCAAAGGGATTTGCGTTCATTAACGCCAGACCCTCTTCAAAGGTCTTAACCCGCTTGATGATAGTTACAGGGCCAAAGATCTCCCTATCGCCCACAGTCATGCCAGGCTTAACCTTATCCAGAATGGTGGGGCCAACAAAGAAACCGTTTTCGAAGCCAGGCACCACGATGTCGCGGCCATCCAGCACCACTTCTGCGCCTTCATCGATGCCCTTCTGTATCCAGTCACAGACAGACTTTTTATGCTTGGAGGTTACCACAGGTCCAAGACGTGTTTCAGGATCATAAGCGCAGCCTACCTTCAGTGCCTGGGCTTTTTCTTTGAGCAAGGCAACAAATCTGTCGGCTATGCTCTCCTGCACGACAACGACCGGAAGAGCCATGCAGCGCATGCCTGCGCAGCCATAGGTGGAATTGATAATGGCGTTCACGGTGCTTTCCAGATCACAGTCTTCAAGAACCAGCGCATGGTTCTTTGCTTCCGTTTGTGCCTGGACACGCTTGCCGTAAGCAGCCGCCACAGAGTAGATGTGCTTGCCTACATCGGTTGTTCCCACAAAGGTGACAGCTTTTACGCGCGGATCTGTGAGCAGCAGCTCAGATTCATTTCGCGAGCAGGTCACCAGATTGACAACACCTTTGGGGAAATCACCCTCTTCATAAAAAAGCTCCATGATCCGCATCGCAGTAAGCGGTGTGAAAGATGCCGCTTTCAAAACGACAGTGTTTCCGGTCACGATGGCCAGCGGGACCATCCATCCCCAGGGAATCATGGCAGGAAAGTTGAAAGGCACGATGCCGGCGACAACGCCCAAAGGCATCCTGTACGTGGCTGTGTCGAAGCCTGTAGTCACCTGCAAAGAAGCACTCCCCTGGGTAATATAGGGAGCGGCGCATGCCAATTCGGTGGGCTCAATGGCTTTGAGAACATCTCCCCTGGCTTCGTTCAAAGTTTTTCCCAACTCTTTGGCGCAGAGGTAGGTGAGCTCATCGAGATGCTCAATCAGAATATCCCTCCATTTGAACAGATATTGCGTTCTCTTGCTGAGAGACATGAGAGACCATTCGGGAAATGCCGCCGCCGCTGAATCGATTGCTTCCTTAAGTTCGTCCTGTGTGCAGCAGGGAACTTCCGCTATTAGCTCGCCTGTACTTGAATCCGTTACGGGAAGCCACTTGTTGGTCTTGGATTCACGCCACTCGCCATAAACACAATACTTTTTCCGTTCCATTTTTCCCTCCTTTTAATTTACCGTTGTCCTGTCGCCAAGCAATGTCTCGCCTTTGAAACTGTTTTTATTTTATTTTAATAAATATCAATTGTCAATACAAAAATGGAATCTAATTTTAATTAGTGAAATTTAATTTTATAATTTTAATGCCGGTATATATTCCACACGGAAACACAACATGCAGTTGACTATTGCGAAATCAATTGGTATCATTAGTATCATAATAGATCCTTGCGAATCAATGAGAGGGCGACACTGTGAAAGATAACATAAAAGTTGCATCGAACCAAGCTTTTGGGAAGATCTTCCAAATCATTGAATGTTTATCCGCAAGTCCATTGACGATGCGCCTTCAGGATATCTCAATACAAGTGCATCTGCCCGCATCCACTGTCCTTCGCTATCTAAACTCACTCATTGAAGGCGGGTATGCCTATCAGGACAAAGAATCCATGCGTTACGGTTTGACTTGGCGATTGCTGCGCATCAGTGATAGGATTAAGGATACACTGGGGATACGCTCCATGGCTAGTACCCTCTTTAATGAGTTGTCTGCGGAATTAGGGCTTGGTGCTTGTCTCGTGATAGATAAAAACAGTTCCTGCTTTTATTTGGATTGCGTCACCGACCCCAAGCTCATGGAAACCACGCTGCAGTATATTGGAAAGTCCTCCCCCCTACATGCAACTGGTTCTGGAAAAGTGCTGCTTACCCAGTATTCTGAACCGAAACTAGCCTCATTGATCAAGCAAAAAGGGTTGGTCAAGCTGACAAGCAACACTATCACGGATGTGGAAACGCTTGAAAACGAGCTCGCACGCATTCGAAAACAGGGGTATGCTATTGATGATGAAGAATGTGAGCTGGGCCTGCGCTGTGTTTCCGTGCCGATTTATGATTATACTCGCCAAATCTATGCTGCTGCCAGTGTCTTTGGCCCAACGAATCTAATGACGAAGGAACATATCGTTGAAACAGTATTGCCCCGGCTCAAGGATACGGCAAAAGAGCTCTCGTTCCGTTTAGGATTTGACATAAATGAATGATTGGGCGTTTGATGACAACAGCGTTTCCTTGCCCCCGGGTTCCAACGCAAAAAAGGACAAGGAATCGCCGTCTATTCGGCATGCAGATTTCGCACCAGTGCGGCAGTTTCAAGACAGTTTGTTCGCACAGGGAATCGCCGGAAATGATTTAGCTGTTTTTCATGCCGGTCGACCTGTTTACCGGTACATGACGGGATATCGCGATCTGTCGGCCCATCTTCCGATAACACAAAACACATTGTACCGAATCTATTCCATGACGAAGCCCATCACAGCCGTTGTTGCTCTTCGGCTTTGGGAAAAGGGCGCTTTTCGTCTGGATGAATCCGTTGAAGAGCGCATGCCCGCATTTCACAATTTTAAAATCAAGGGATCTCTCCCGGATGGGACCACGGCTTGCGCCCCCTCCCCATCGCCTTTGCGGGTTATGGATCTTCTCACGATGACTGCCGGTTTCGATTATAATACAGAATCCCCAAATTTGTCTGCTCTGTATAAAAAGACAGCTCTTCGGCATACAATTAGGGATGTCGCAGAAACCCTGGCAAGACAGCCCCTTTCCTTTCCGCCTGGCGAGCGATGGGAATATGGGTTATCTTTTGATGTGCTCGCTGCCTTTCTGGAGGCCGTCAGCGGGGTTCCCTTTGGCACCTTGCTCCGAGAAATGGTCTTTGAGCCCCTGTCCATGTCAAGCGCTGCATATGAACATGAGGAAGCGGATAATCCTCTTCTTTGCCATGCCTATCGAATGGATCGCATGGGAAGATATGTGCGCGGGCCTGGGCTCTCCAACATGCTTCGAAGTCCCCTTTTTGAGGGCGGCGGAGCTGGTTTGGTTATGACGGTGGAGGATTACGCGAAATTTGCATGCATGTTGACTGGGTATGGCATCGGTGTCAACGGCACCCGAATGCTGCAAAAAGGAACCGTGGAAATGATGAGTCAAAACCATTTACACGGCCGACAGTTGGATGATTTTTTCTCTTCCCCTATGGGTCGTCCTGGATACGGATATGGTTTCGGCGTTCGTACGCTGGTTGACCCAGGTGTGGCGCGCAGCCCGGAGGGAGTGGGAACAATCAGCTGGGGCGGCGCTTTGGGCACTTTTGTGTTAATGGATCCTCTCCATGGACTGACATTCATCTATGCGCAGCAACGGCCCGGACGATGGGATGAAACAATCCCTCTCAAGATCCGGGATCTGATCTTCCAAGCCCTGCCCACTCTTTAACGCATCAGGCATGTCTTCATGCCATCGTCTGCAGCCGTACCTCCTGGTCCATATGTCTTGAAATGCTCATTCGTTTCGCGGTCCCTTCCGAAATAGGGTTTCCTTTCAAAACCGTCCGCAAAAAGCGGCTATCAGACGGATAATACTCCTTCCCGATAGCCGCAATGTAACATTTTACCATCCGTGTCCCGCCGCAGCTATTCTGTAGTAGTGGTTTGAAACCACCCTTCACAGCATAGCTTTTCCAAAGGGAAAAAGTGGCAAAGCGCCGTTTACGATTTATCCCCCCAAATACGCCTTCTGCACCTCGGGGCTGCGGCTCAGCTCCTCGCCGGTGCCCGAGAGCACGATGCGCCCGGTCTCCATGACCGCGGCCCGATGGCATATCTTCAGGGCCAGGGCCGCATTCTGCTCCACCAGCAGGATGGTGGTCCCGTTCTCGTTGAGCCGGCGGATGATCTCGAAGATCTCCGACACCAGCAGGGGCGAGAGCCCCATGGACGGCTCATCCAGCAGCATCAGCTTCGGTCGGCTCATGAGGGCCCGACCCATGGCCAGCATCTGCTGCTCGCCGCCGGACAGAGTCCCGGCGCTCTGCTTTTTGCGCTCCTTCAGCCGGGGAAAATAGGCGAACACCTTCTCCATGTCCGCGGAGAAATCGTCCTTCCTGAGATACGCCCCCATCTCCAGATTCTCCAGCACCGTCAGGCCCGGGAACACCCGCCGCCCCTCGGGGGACTGGGAGATGCCCATGGCCACCCGGCTCTGGGGCGTGGTCCTGGCGATGTCCTTGCCCAGGAACCGGATGCTGCCGCTCTGGGCCTTTTTGAGCCCGGAGAGGGTCAGCAGCGTGGTGGACTTGCCCGCGCCGTTGGCGCCGATGAGGGTCATGATCTCCCCCGCCTGCACGGAGAAGGACACATCCTTCAGAGCGCGGATGTTGCCATAATAGACATTCAGACCCGTGACTTCAAGCATGGCTTGCCTCCTCCCCCAGGTACGCCTCGATGACCACCGGATTGCGCTGGATCTCCTTGGGCGTGCCCTTGGCGATGATCCTCCCATAGTTCAGCACGGCGATGCCCTCGCAGATGCCCATGACCAGGTTCATGTCGTGCTCGATGAGCATGATGGCGATGCTGAACCGATCCCGAAGCATGCGGATGTTGTCCATGAGCTCGTGGGTTTCGGAGGGGTTCATGCCCGCCGCCGGCTCATCCAAAAGCAGCAGCTTCGGCTCCGACGCCAGCGCCCGCACGATCTCCAGCCGCCGCTGGTCCCCATAGGGCAGGTTTCCCGCCAGGACATCCGCCTTGTCGGTCAGGCTGAAGAGGTCCAGCAGCTCCAGCGCCCGCACATGCTGCTTCCGCTCGGTCCGCCACCAGCCGGGAAGCCGAAACATGTCGGCCAGCACCCCGTCGGTGTACCCGTGGCTCATGCCCACCTTCACGTTGTCCTCCACGGTCATGCCGGAAAAGAGCCGGATGTTCTGAAAGGTCCGGGCGATGCCCAGCCGGTTCAGCTCATGCATGGACTTCCCCCGGGTGTCCTGCCCGTTCAGCAGGATGCGGCCCTGGGTGGGCTTGTATACGTTGGTCAGAAGATTGAACACCGTGGTCTTGCCCGCGCCGTTGGGCCCGATGAGACCCGCGATCTCCGTTTTGCCGATGAGGAGCGTGAAATCGTCCACGGCCCGCAGGCCGCCGAAGTCCACGCACAGATGCCGGATGTCCAGGATGGGGGGGCTGCCCGCGTCCCGCTCGGGGATGATGCCCAGGCCGTCCAGGGGGACCATGTTGCTGTTCACCGGTCTTTTAGGCATGGTCCTCACCCGCCTTTCCCCGCTTTGGGAAGAGCCGGCCGTTGACGGCCTTCTCCAGGATCCGGGTCAGGGAGAAATCATACCGGCCCAGGAGCCCCGAGGGCTTGAAGATCATGACCACGATCAGCAGCAGGGCATAGATGACCATGCGATATTTGTTGAAGCTCTGCAGCGCCAGAGGCAGCGCCGTCAGGATGCCCGCGGCGATGATGGACCCGGCCATGGATCCAAGGCCTCCCAGCACCACCATGACCAGGATGTTGATGCTGGTCATAAAGGTGAAGTTGCCCGGGGTGAGGATGCCCGTATACCCGGCATAGAGGGCCCCGGCCACCCCCGCGAAGAAGGCGGAGACCGTGAAGGCCAGAACCTTGTAGAAGGTGGTGTTGACGCCGCTGGCTTCCGCGGCGATCTCGTTCTCCCGGATGGCCAGGATGGCTCGGCCGTGGCGAGATTTCATGAGGGTGTGGATGAGGGCGCAGGAGACGATGACCGTGATATACACCACCGGGAAGGTGGCATGCTTGGGGATGCTCATGAGGCCCGGAGTGCCGCCGGTGATCCCCGGCAGGTTGATGATGAGCACCCGGATGATCTCCCCAAATCCCAGGGTGATGATGGCCAGATAGTCCCCCCGAAGCCGCAGGGCGGGTACGCCGATGAGCACGCCGAAGACCGCCGCCACCAGGCCGCCCAGCAGCAGCCCCAGGAGCATGGCCCCCGTGTTCTTTGGCAGGGACTTCCAGAGGATGGCCGCCGCATAGCCGCCCACGGCCATGAACCCGGCGTGGCCCAGGGGCAGCTGCCCCAGATATCCGGTGGCCACGTTCAGGGACACGGCCAGCAGGGCATAGATGCCGATCTGCAGGATGATGGCCTTTTGGGCCCGGTTCACCGCGCCGGATACGATGAGGTGGTTGCCCAGCGCCAGCAGGGCCGCCAGCAACAGGATGTTGATCAAATATCTGAGATAGACAGGGATCTGTCGATATCCGCGCATCGCTTTGTCCATGGTCACCTCACACCTTCTCCGCCACGCCCTTGCCCAGCAGACCTGCGGGCTTGACCAGCAGCACCAGAATGAGAATGGCGAACACCACCGCGTCCGTCCAGGCGGAGAAGCCCAGGGCGGTCACCAGCACCTCCGCAAAGCCGATGGCAAAGCCCCCCACCATCGCCCCGGGGATGGAGCCGATGCCCCCCAGCACCGCAGCCACAAAGGCCTTGAGGCCCAGCAGGGAGCCCATGGTGGGATTGACCACGGGATAGCGGCAGCAGAAGAGCACGGAGCCCACGCCGGCCAGGGCGGAGCCGATGGCGAAGGTGATGGAGATGACCCGGTTGATGTCGATGCCCATGAGCTGGGCGGCGCCGGTGTCCTCGGACACGGCCCGCATGGCCTTGCCCATCCGGGTCTTTTGGATGAGCAGGTGGAGCCCCACCATGGCCCCCAGGGAGATGAGGATGGTCATCAGGGTGTTGAGGCTCAGGGACAATCCCCCCAAATTCAGGGCCTTGGCGGGGATGATGGCGGTGCTGGGATAGGGCCGGGTGTTGGCCGTGAACAGCAGCTGCACCAGATTTTGCAGCAGCAGCGACACGCCGATGGCCGTGATGAGCAGCGAGATCCGCGGCGCAGACCGAAGGGGCCGATAGGCCACCTTTTCGATGAGCACGCTGACCAGCATGCAGCCCAAAATGGTCACCGCCACCGCCAGCGCGGGGTGGATCCCCGCGCCGATGGTGAGCAAGGCGATATAGGCGCCGATCATGATCACATCCCCGTGGGCGAAGTTCAGCAGGCGAATGATGCCATAGACCATGCTGTACCCCAGGGCCACCAGGGCATAGATGCTGCCCAGCTGCAAGCCGTTGATGCATTGGGATAGAAAGAGCATTTCTCTGTCCCCTCAAATCGCCTTCCGGCGATTTGCCTTCCTGAATAAATATTTCTTGATCATCTGACCGCGTCAAATCAGGCGACCTGCGCGGTGGATTCGGCACCTTTCAGGCCCCGCCGCCCGGTAAACCGGGGGGTATAGGCGGGACCTGAAAGCGGAGCCTCCGTCTGCAGAAACCGCAGGTCTCTGCGGACTGAATCAGTAGTTCCCCCAGTACCTGGCGACGCCGCCCTGGATGTTGATGATGGCCGCGCTCTTCTCGGGGTTGTTGAATTCGTTGAAGGTCACGTGTCCGGTGACGCAGTCCATGTCGGTGGCCTTCATGGCGTCGATGATGGCCTGACGATAGGCGTCTGAGCCGGCCTTGGCGCCGGAGGCCTCGGCCTTCCCGATGGCGGCGGCCAGGATCATGGCGGCGTCATAGCCCTGGGCGGCGAACATGTTGGGCTCGTCGTTGAACTTGGCTTTGTAGTTCTGCACGAACGCCTGGACCTCGGGGCGGGTGTCCTCCACGGAGTAGCCGGAGCAATAGTAGGCGCCTTCCAGCAACGCGGGGTCGCTGACCGTGCTGATGATCTTGTCCCAGCCGTCGGCCCCCAGCAAGGTGGCCTTCACGCCGGCATTTTGGGCCTGCTGGACCATGTTGGCGATCACGCCGTAGTAGTCGGGGACGAACAGCACGTCGGGGTTCTTGGCGGCGATGTTGGTGAGCTGGGACTGGAAGTCCACGGCGCCGTCGGCATAGCTCTCCACGGCCACCACCTCCAGACCCTGTTCCGCGGCGGTCTCTTCAAAGGCCTTGGTGAGGCCGATGGAATAGGGCGAACCGGTGTTATAGAGGATGGCGGCGGTGCCGGCGCCCAGCTGCTCCTTGGCGAAGGCGGCCATTTTGCTGCCCTGGAAGGGATCGATGAAGCAGGAGCGGAACATGTTCTCATAGACCTGAACCACGTTGCCGCTGTCGTCCAGCCGGCAGGTGACCTCCTCCGCCGTGGCGGAGGCGGTGATCATGGGGGTGCCCTCCTCCTGGCTCTCGGTCACCACGGCCAGGGTGGGAGAGGTGGTCACATCGCCCACGATGGCCACCACGCCCTCGTCCAGCAGGTAATTGTAGCCGGTAACGGCCTTCACGGGGTCGCCCTCCTCGTCGTAGACGACCAACTCCACCTGCTTGCCGTTGATGCCGCCGTTGGCGTTCAGCTCCTCGAAGTACATGGCGACGCCGTTGTTGACGGCGTTGCCGTATTCGGCCACGGAGCCGGTCAGGGGGGCCAGCACCCCCACCTTGATGGTGTCGGCGGCGGCGAACGCCGCGACGGCGAAGCTCATGACCATACAGACCGCCAATGCGACGGCGACTGCCTTAGATACGAAGCGTTTCATGTTTGTTTTCCTCCTTGGGTTTTCCATGTATGGATGATTCCATATAAAAAGGCGGCCCCTTTTCTTCGGGGCCGCCGTTGCTTTCTCGGTACGCGTGTATTATGCGTGCACGAACGGCAGCCCCCTGCGCAGCAGCAGGACGCTGATTCGTACAACGATGATGGCGTGGATCCTTCTCACGGGTGCCGTTCTCCTTTCCTCAAAAATAATATACTATATTTTTTGGTTGGTGGAATACTACCACCCTTTTCGGCTCCCGTCAAGTCTTTTTTTGCATTTTCCCCTTCATTTTGCAAAATTTTCTATCGCAGCCGGAATGATCTTCCCAAAAAGTCTCGTATAAAGAGAATTTCGGCCCGTCATTGACAGGCGGATGCCCGCGGGTGTATCCTTCTGCCGGAGGGGAATTATGTCGGAATTTGTGAAACAGCTGTTGATCGTTTGCCCGCTGCTTTTTTTAGCGGGGATGTGCGACGCCATCGCCGGCGGCGGCGGCACCATCAGCCTGCCCGCCTTTCTGCTGGCGGGGCTCCCCACCCACTTTGCCCTGGGCACCAACAAGATGTGCATGTCCATGGGCACCGCCGTCAGCGTCTATCGCTACGGCAAAAGCGGCCGCATCCGCTGGTTTGTGTCCCTGTTTGCGGCGGCGGGCGCGGTGCTGGGCGCCATGTTGGGGGCCCGGATCGCCCTGCTTCTGGACGACGGCTTCATGCGCTATGTGCTTATGTTCCTGCTCCCCGCCTCGGCCATCTTCCTGGCCCTGAACCGGAACTTCGGCGCGGAGGGCCGGGAAAAGGACTATCCCCCCGTCAAAACCGCCCTGCTGTCCTCCCTCTGCGGCGGCGGCGTGGGCATCTATGACGGATTCTTCGGCCCCGGGGCCGGCACCTTCTATATCATGGCCCTGTCCGCCGTGCTGGGCCTGGGTCTCACGGAGGCCTCCGCCGATTCCAAGGTCATGAACACGGCCTCCAATCTGGGCGCTCTGTTCACCTTCATCCTGGGGGGCGTGGTCCTCTGGCGGCTGGCTCTCCCCGGCATCGTCTGCACCATGGCGGGAAACTATCTGGGCTCCAGCCTGGCCATCAAAAACGGCTCCAAATTCGTCCGGCCGGTCATGGCTGCCATGATCGTGCTGCTGTTTATCAAAACCATCTACGATCTTTTCAGCTGAATCCGTCCGCCGGTTATACGAAAGTGCCCCTTTATTTTTCTCTATTTCCCTGCGGAAAAGGGGATGTTCAGCTTCTCCAGCAGGGCCGTCACCTCGTCGTAGGCGGCCTTGATGGCGTGGTCGTCCCGCAGCTCCACGGTGGTGGTCTCGGCCCTGTAGTCCTGAAGGAGGCTCTGCTCCAGCGCCGATAGGGTGGTTTCCTCCCCCTCGTACAGGAGCTTGTCCTCCCGGACGGTGATGGTCAGCACCCCGTCGTCCCGGGGCACCACGATCTCGGTCACCGTTTCCTGCACCTGCTCGGCGGTCTCGGCCAGGGTCTCCTTGGCGCTCTCAAGGTTTTCGGCCATGGTTTGGGTGGCGTTCTGAACGCGCTCCGCCGTCAAAAGGCCGCCGCCCTCCCGGCCGATGCCCAGTCCGAAATGCCCCCCCGCCAGCAGCAGGGCCAGCAGCACCGCCCCGCCGGCCACTTTGCCGCCGGTGTGCCGATTTCTTTTGGGGCTGCGTTTTTTCGATTCCATAGATGAATACCTCCTTGTGGGTCTATGCTTCGTATATATCCAGCTCCAGGACCGAAAGGGGGATGTCCCGCTCCCGGGCTTCCCGCTTCACCTCCTGGATGATGCCTTCGACCATGTCGTATTCCGCGTGAAAGATCCTGGCCCGGTCATACTGAAACACCAGGAACACCGCCTCCCGGTCGGTTTCCTTCAGCTTGTCCAGCAGCGCGCTCCGAAGCCGGTTGCGGGCATAGGTGTCGTCCTCCCAGTCATAGCTGATGTTCAGCCGCCCCTCCCCCTCCGTCTCCAGGCGAAGGTAGCCGTTTTTCTCCACGCTGACGGTGAGCACCAGGGAGCTGTCCAGCACCAGGTTTTCCGTCCACAGCTGCCGCTGCAGGGCGTCCGCCCGCTCCCCCGCCTCGTCCGCCTTCGCCCGCAGCGCATCCTGCTCGTCGTAGGCCGCGGTGAGCTCCGTTCTGAGGGCCGCGGCGTCGCTCTCCGCCAGAGCCGCCGTGTCCAGGGCCTGGGCCGTGCGGGTCTTGGCCTGGGTGAGCAGGATGAAGAGCAGGATGAGGATCACATCCAGCAACGATGTGAGCTCGATGAAGATCTCTCGCCGCTTCACGACGCCAGCTCCTCATTCAAAAGCTCCCGCCGCTCCAGCAGCAGGTTCACGGCCTTGTCGTTGTCCTCCATGCGGGAGGAGAGGAACCCGTCCAGAAGCTTGAACAGGATGGCGAACACCAGCCCCCAGAAGGTGGAGGTGAGGGCGGCAAAGAAGTTTGTCTGCATGTCGGCCAGCTCCGAGACCATGGGCAGCAGGGACACCACCGTGCCCAGGATCCCCAGCAGGGGAAAGATGCCGGTCACGTTCACGAACACGGAATAGAGGCTTTCCGACCGCTTGCGCATGGCCAGCACCTGCTCCTCGTCGATGTCGCGGATGGCCCTATAAACGCTGTCCGGGTCCCGGCGCCGGGAGGGGATGAACACGATCATGTGCAGCTTTCGATAGAGCTTGTTGGCGTTCTTCCGGGCGAAATAGTAGCACACCCCGTTCAGGGCCGCGGCCACGAAGATGATGAGGTCGAATCCCAAAAGGTTTTGCGCGATCACCTGAAACACGGACATGGTCTTTTTCCTCCCGGATATCAGTATACCGAATCCGGGCCGGGATGGCAACAGAAAAGTGGGGCGGCGAGTGTTCCTTTTTCTTTTTACGGGGGTGTCCCTTTTCTTTTCTGTGAAAAGAAAAGGGACCGAAAAGAAAAGCTTACAAAGGACAAGAGAGCCAGGCGTATGATCCTGCTCCTCCCTTATGTTCTTTTTGGTCCTTTTTCTTACGAAGAAAAAGGACGCCGGCTTTCCTTCCTTCCGCTTCAATTATGAACGGATTATCGTAATCCGCCGGGCCCCATCTGCGGTAGGATGGGGGCAGAGAAAAGGAGGAGTGCCCATGAAATATTTGAAGGTGTTCACAAGCTTTGGGGAGATTGCGGAGGGGCTCAGCGACGGGGCCCTGGCGCGGCTGTTTCGCGCCATGCTGAAATATGCCCTGGACGGCACGGAGCCGCAGATGCGCAGCAGCGAGCGGGCCCTGTGGACGGTGGTGCGCCAGGGCATCGACCGGGAGGCAGAGGCCTATGAAAACAAGGTGGAGGCCTCCCGGGAAGCCGGGCGAAAGAGCGGCGAGGCGCGCCGAAAGCGCAGCCAGCTTCTTGAACCAAATGAACGAAACAGAACGAACATGAACAAAACGAACCAAGACAAAGAGGAAGAAGAAGAGAAAGATGAATACAAAGAGGAGGAAAAAGAGAGTGTGTGTAGGGCTGCCGCCCCCCGCGCGCTCATAGGCCCTCCCTCCTTGGAGGAGGTCACCTCCTATTGTGAGGAACGGGGGAATCGGGTGAACCCCCAGCGGTTCATGGACTTCTATACCGCCAACGGCTGGCGGGTGGGGAAGAACCCCATGCGGGACTGGAAGGCCGCCGTCCGCAGCTGGGAGAGCAACGGCATGGACCAGCGGCAGGAGGCTCCTCGGAAGAAGAGCTCTCTGGACAGCTTCAAGGAGGCTATGGCATTGATAAGCTTGGAGGAGGCAAAGAAGATATGATCGGGGATCGGTTTCCCCCCTACGGCCGGTAGCCCTCGAAGATGATGGCGTCGTTTTCGGCCATGCGCCGGGCGTGCTCCCCCCTCTCCCGGGCGGTCCAGAGCACCTTCATGGCGCCCATCCGCTCCGCCAGGGCCACGGACAGGGGCTTGGGCCCCACCCGATAGGCGATGAACTGGGGCCGGGTCAGGAAGTTGGTGAGCAGCCGGGACATCCCGAAGGCCACCGGCAGGGGCAAGGTTTTCTTCGAGAAACAAGCCGCCTCGGACAGCTGGCCCCGGAGCCGGTCCGGGTCGTGCCGCTTGAACCACCGGACCATGGCCGGGTGGAAGCTCTCCACGCAGGCGGGGCCCCGATAGTCGTCCAGCATCCGGCGGGTGGCCTGGCAGAGAAGCTTCCAGTCGGGGCCGTATTTGAGCTCCACGATCAGCGGCTGGCCTCCGTCAAAGACGCTCAGCACCTGGCTGAACAGGGGGATCCGCTCCCGGGTGCCGAAAAGGGGGATCTGCTGCAGCTCCTCATAGGTGAAGTCGCGGACGGCCTTGTCGACGCCGCAGGCCCGCAGCAGGGAGTCGTCGTGGAAGACCACGATCTGCCCGTCCCGTGTCCGCTGCACATCCAGCTCCGCCCCATAGCCCGCCGCCACCGCCCGGCGGAAGGCGGGCAGGGAGTTTTCCGGAACGGACTGATCCGGCTCATATAGCCCCCGATGGGCAAAGGCCCGGCCCGAGAAGGGGGCCCGCTTCTGTCGGGACGCCCGGCCCGGCGCGATCAGAAACAGCCACAGCCCCACCAGCGCCACCGGCGCACAGATCCAGATCATGCCTGCCTCCTTGGGAAGATTTCTGTTGTTATTATAGCGAAAGCGCGTTAAAATGTACACAGCATTTCCATGCGGGAGGGGCCCTATGAAACTCAACTACAAGCGCACCATCTTCGTCGGCTTCGCCTTTTTTCTGATCTGCACCTTCTGGCAGGCCTACGACACCATCATCCCCAAGATCCTGACCGATAAGTTCGGCATGACCCAGGCCCATTCGGGCATCATCATGGCCCTGGACAACGTGCTCGCCCTGTTCATGCTGCCCCTGTTCGGCACCATCTCCGACCGGTGCAAAGGCCGGCTGGGCCGCCGGACGCCCTTCATCCTCCTGGGCACCGTCATCGCCGCCGCCATGCTGGTGGTCCTCTCCTTTGTGGACAACCGGCAGCTGAAGAACATCGAGGCCGTGGCCCGGATCGACGATCCCGCCGCCCTGGCCGCCCTCTATGACGCGGAGAAGGACGAAACCATCCAGACCCCTGACGGCCAGCAGGTGGTCCTGGGGGAGCGGTTCACCAGGGAGGCGTTCACCGCCATCGTCTCCCAGGCCACGGATCCGGACACGGGCAAGAAGGTGACCAATGAGGAATACACCGGCTTCGTGGTCCCCGCCCGGCAGCACTACGCCCAGCAGGTGACGAAAAACAATCCCCGGCCGCTGATCCTGTTCATCGCGGTGCTGCTGGTCATCCTGATCGCCATGGCCACCTTCCGCTCGCCGGCGGTGGCGCTGATGCCGGATGTGACCATGAAGCCCCTTCGGTCCAAGGCCAACGCCATCATCAACCTGATGGGCACGGCGGGCGGCATTTTGGTGCTGGCCCTGGGCATGGTGTTCGCCACCGGCGCGGTGAAAAACGCCCTCATGAGCTATACCCTCTTCTTCTCGATCGTGGCCGCGGTCATGCTCCTGGCGCTGGTCGTGTTCAGGACCCAGGTGGACGAGCCCCGGTTCGTCCGGGAGATGGAGGAGGAGAGCGCCAAATTCAACCTGGACGAGGCCGCTCCCGGCGAAACGGCGGAGGCGGCCACCCGGAAGCTGAGCCGGGGGGAGTTCACCTCCCTGCTGCTGATCCTCGCCTCGGTGGTGTTCTGGTTCATGGGCTATAACGCCGTCACCTCGAAATACTCCGTCTATGCGGGGAAGGTCCTGTCCCTGGACTACAACAGCACGCTGATGATCGCCAACGTGGCCGCCATCATCGCCTATCTGCCCGTGGGCGCCCTGGCCAGCCGGATCGGGCGGAAGAGGACCATCCTCATCGGCATCGGCATGCTGGCCGCCGCCTTCTGCACCGCCTCCTTCCTGCGGGAGGGGAGCTCGGCCATGCTCATGAACTGCATGTTCGCCCTGGCGGGCGTGGGCTGGGCCACCATCAACGTGAACAGCTTCCCCATGGTGGTGGAGCTCTCCCGGGGCGGGGATGTGGGCAAGTATACCGGCTTCTACTACACCGCCAGCATGGCTGCCCAGACCCTCACCCCCTATTTCTCCGGCGCGCTCATGGACCGGGTGGGCATGACCTCCCTGTTCCCCTATGCCACGGTGTTCGTGGTGCTGGCCGCCTTCACCATGGTCTTTGTGCGCCATGGCGACAGCAAGCCCATCCCGGCCAAGAGCCGGCTGGAGCAGTTCGATGTAGGGGATTGATGGTACGATTTGTTCCTTTTTCTTTTCGGTGAAAAGAAAAAGGAACCGAAAAAGAAAAGCTTAAGGATAGTAAAAGGGAGAGGTCATATAGCACCTCTCCCCCTTAAGTTCTTTGGGGCGACCTTTCTTTCAAGAAAGGTCGCATATCGCTTTCAATCCCTTCCTTTGATCGCCAGCTTCACCACCTCGTAGCCGCCGTTGTAGACCCCCTGCTGCTTGAGGGCCACGATCCGGCCGCACATGTGCCGGAGGATGGCCTTGTCGCGGATGAGGGTGTCGATCATGTCGCTGAGGGCGGCGGCGGTCTCGCACTCGAAGGTGGCATCCCCCAGCTCCTGGGCGTGGACGGCGCCATAGACCTCGTGGCCGCCGATGTGCCGCATCATGAGCTTGGGCACGGGATAGAAGGCCAGCTCCGAGGGCTTGGTCACCAGCACATCGCACTTGCGCATGAGCAGGTTGGTGGAATACACCGCCTCGAAGATGTCCTTGTGGCAGAAGGCGGTGATGCCCGCGGGGCTGTCCCCGTCCAGGGTGGCGGCCCAGGCCTTCAGGCCCGCATAGTCGTCGAAATAGGTCTTGACCTGCCGCTCCAGCTCCGGCATCTCCTTTTTGAACACATCCCACATGGCCAGATGGTCGCCGAAGTTGATCCACAGCTCCGCCCGCCCCGCCTGGATATAGGGCAGCAGATGCCGGGTCATGGCCAGGTACAGATCCCCGCCGGCCCCGGCGCCGCCCACGGTCATGAGGAACCGGACGGGCTTGCCCCCGTCCAGCCGGGCGACGCGCTGCTCGCAGTCGTGCTCCACGTTCGTCACCAGCTCATGGTCGATATAGTGGCCCACATCGAACAGGTCCCCGTCGGGCATGGGCTTGAGGGGGGTCTTGGCCATGCCGTTCAGCTTCTTATACCCCAGGTAGGCGAAGGGGGTCTGGACCGTGTGGATGGACCCCTCGGCCAGGTGGAGCCCCATGGGCCAGTTGTCGGGGATGGCGTTCACCACATGGGTGAGCCCGGCGTGGACCGCCCCCTGGCTGGGCCAGACATGGGTGCCCACATAGGGCACATCCCGGGGGAGATCCCGGAACAGGGGGATAAGCAGCTCCGCGTTCTTCTGGTCCCGGGCGTTATAGGTGATCTGCCTAAACCCCTCGCTGTTCAGGGGCTCCCAATAGAGCCTGTTAAAGAGGCCGATCTTCTGGCTCAGCTTGGACCCCAGGGAATAGAGGTCGTTTTGGCTCCGGATCATCTTGGACCCGGTGGCGTCGAAGGAGGCCAGGTCGAACCAGACCGGCTGCCGGCCCAGGGCCTTGGCGCAGGAGGCGATGGCCATGGCGATCCGATAGTGGCCGAAGCCCATGCGGATGTTGCCCACGATGAGGGCGTTCTCCGGGAGAACCAGGGGCGTGTCGCTGTGGACCAGGTTCCGGATGCCCAGCTCCGGGATTCGGTCGATGGGCCGGAGGCCCAGATGATAGACCGTTTCGGTGTCGTCCCCAAACTTCTTCAGAAACTTGGCCTTGGCCTTCTCGGCCTTGGCGACGGTCCTTGGGTCGATGGGGTTGCCAAAGATCACGCTGCTCTTATCCATGGCTTGCCATCCTCATCTGTCGGCGTTGTCGGTGATGGTCTTCATGACCTTCTTCTCGTCGTAGGCCGCCAGGATCACGGCGCCCAGAACGCAGAAGCACACCGCCACGATGGCCACGATCCGAAGGCCGATGGGGGAGGCGGTCAGATCGTTGCTCTTGAGATCCTGGGTGGTGCCCAGGACCGCCAGGGAGGTGAACACCAGCATGGCCACGGACTGGCCCATCTTCATGGCAAAGGTGCGGGCGGCGAAGAACATGCCCTCCCGCTTCTCCCCGGTGACGATGGCGTCCTGCTCCGCCACATCCGCCACGATGGCCTGGGGGATGATGCCCAAAAGCGCCATGGGGAAGGCGGCGATGACCACGATCAGCACGCCGGGGACGATGCCCTTGAAGCCGGGGACCACGCCGATCAGGGCGGTGACCACATAGGCCAGGGCCAGGCCCAGGAAGCCGGCGATGACCAGCTTCTTCTTGCCGAATTTACTGACCAGCTTGGACACGATGGGATAGAAGCAGGCGGAGAGCACCGTCATGCCGCCCAGGAAGAACATAGAGAAGGAGGCGTCCAGCTCCATGGACACCTTCACGAAGAAGGGCAGGCCCGTCTGGAACAGGGTGAGGCCGATCCAATAGGCGATGTCGGAGGCGACAAACTTCAAAAAGTCCTTGTTCTGGAAGGTTTTGCCCAGACTCTTGATGGCGTTGCTCTCGCTGGGGACCGCGTCCACGAACTCCTTTTCATTGAGCCTGAACACGGGGACCAGCATGCAGACGAGGGCCACCGCCGCCAGCGCGATGAAGCAGAGCCGATAGCTCCAGGCAAAGGAAACCGCCATGCCCTGGAGCACGCCGGCAAAGACGAAGGGCAGATAGGCGATGAGGGTGCCGAAGAAGAAGGTGAGGGAGATGGCCGTGGAGATGTACATGCGGTCCTCCTGGGTTTTGCCGAACTCGGAGATGAGGGCGTTGTAGGGGGTGCAGTACATGGTCATGAACAGATAGAACAGAATCAGGGTGCACAGGACCCAGGCGATGTTGACCCAGCTGGTCGTGCCGGGATCCGTCACCACCTGGGGCGCGAAGAACACCAGCACCGTGATGATGGCGAAGGGGACGGCGGCCCGCTTCATGAAGGGGATGCGGCGGCCCTTGGGGTTCGTGCTCCGGTCGGACAGGGAGGCGATCCAGGGGTCGGTAACCGCGTCGAAGATGCGGCAGATGAAGGCGATGAGGCCCAGGATGGTCAAAATGCCGAAGATGATCAGGCCCGTGGGCAGATAGAAGTTGGCTCCCTTGGCGATGTCCTGCTCCGTGGGCAGATAGAAGGTGACCAACCAGGCGTTGATGAGGCCGCCCAGGATGGACCAGCCCAGCTGGCCCACGGCAAAGATCCGCATTTCCTTCTTGGTGAGACGTCTTGTTTTCATCGGTTGAAACTCCTCGCTTTTTTAAGATATGGTCGCAGCCCATCGGGCACACAATGCGACATGATATAAGTATACCGTATGCGGCGCCAAAAGCAAAGGGGCAGAGCAAAAAAAGGGGAAGGATCGTCCCTTTTCCAAACACGAACGCCCGACGAGGGGCCCTCCCCCGCCGGGCGTCGTCATATGCTTTTTGGGTTGCCCTACCCCAGGACCACCGGCAGCAGTTCCCCGTCGGCTGTCACATCATAGTGCTCGCCCGGCATGTCCGCATTGTTCCACATCACCTCGTCGCAGCCATAGAGGCTGACGGCGGGGCTGGGCACATCGTGGATAAAGCAGCCCTCGAAGGTCACATCATAGACGCTGCCCAGGACCACGCCGCCGATGGAACAATCGTAGATCTCGCATTCCCTGATCTCCAGGCCGCTGCAATACCAGGCGTCCACGCCCAGGGTGCCGCAGCCATAGAGGAAGCAGCCGTGCACGGCGATGCCGCTGCATCCCTCAAAGCTCAGCACGGCGCCGGCGCACTCGCTGCTTCCCTCGGTGTGGCCCAATGTCAGGCCCGAGATGGCCACGTTCTCGCAGCTCTGGAAGCCCAGAACGTTTGCATAGCGGGGCACGGCCGTCAGGGCGGTGACCGACTCCGGGTCCGCGGCGCGGATCGCCAGATTGGACACCCCGCTGATCACCAGCTGGGGTCCGTCAAAGCATTCCTCCCAGCGATAGTATTGGCCGCCCACGCTGCCGTAGGTGGCGGCGTCCGCCAGGCAGAAGCTCTCCCCCGCCAGCAGGATGGTGCGCTCCGGGCCGATGGCGGCCAAAAACTCGTCCACGTTCGTCACGGTGATCTCCCCGCCCGAGGCCACCTCCACAGGCGCGCTCGGCGCGGGCTCTGCCTCGGGCAGCCGGATCTCCCGGAGGGCCATGGCCTCCAGATCGTCCTCCGACAGGGTCTTCCCCTGCATATCCCGGGCGGCCAGGGAGGCCTGCTCATAGCTCTCCACATACCAGTCGTCGATGTCGTTTCCGTGGAAGGCGCAGCCGTCCACCGTGGCGGCGACCCCATAGAGCCCGAAGGCGTTCTGCAGCGCGTTGTAGTCCACCTGGCAGGAGAGGAGGCGCATGTTGCGGGTATAGGAGCTGTTCAAAAGCAGGTCGGCGGTGTTGTCGTGGATCCGGCAGCCGGACACCGTGAAGCCGTCCCCGCCATAGGAGGTGAACAGGCCCGAGGCGGAAAAGTCGTTCTTCCAGCCGTTGTGGTCGATCTCGCAGTCCTCCACCAGCACGTTTCGGCAGCTGTCCGCGTTCACGGCGCTGTCGCTGCACTCATAGATCCGGCTGAAGGCCACGGTCAGATTGCCGCAGTTGGAGGCCCAAACGCCGATGGTGCCGCAGCCGAAGAGGCCGCAGCGTTCCACCGTCACCCCCCGGCAGTTCACGCAGCGCAGCACGCCGCCGGAGCAATAGCCCGGGGCCGGGTCGTGTCCCGCGGTGAGGGCGGACACCGCCACGTTTTGGCAGCCGTCGAAGGTGAGCACGTTGGCATACCGATCCTGGGCCAGGAGGGTGGTCTGGTCCATGCCGGCGCCCCGGAACGTCAGGCCGCTCACCCCCGTGATGCAGAGCTCAAAGCCATCCTCGGAGACGATCTCCCAGCGGCAATGGGGGTTGCCCGTGTCCTTGCCATAGGTGACGGCGGCGGAAAGGTCATATGCCCCCGGCAGCAGCGCCAGGTCGGTGTTGGGCCCGATGGCGGCCACCAGCTCGTCCACCGTCGCGACCTCGATGACCCTGGCGTTGGCGGGGACCGGCGCCCAGCCCGAGAAGGTCAGCAGCATGAGCCCCGTCAGCAGCAGCCCGAGGGCCCGCGTTTTTATGGTATACATTCGTTCGTTCCTCCTTGTTCCATGGACAGGTCGATGCGATCTCTCCTGGGGGTACCGTATCACAGCGCGCCGTCCCTGTCAATCGACCGCCGCCCGAAAGGCGAAGCGACCCTCCCCACCGGCTCTCGTCAGCGGGCTATTTCACCCAGTAGCAGGGGTACGCATGGCTGAACGCATAGCCCAGCTTCTCCGCCAGGCGGACCGAGTCCATGTTGGCCGCGTCCCAGTTGGGATAGAGGCCGTCGTCCAGGCAATCGAGGATCAGGGCGGCCCCGGCGACGGTGGCCAGGCCCTTGCGGCGCTCGGTCTCCGCAGTGTCGATCTCGATCTCGATGCCCTCCCCATAGACCGTGTAGGAGGAGGCCATGCAGACGATCTCCCCGGCCTTCAGGATGGCGAACCCCCGGCCCAGGCTGAGATACTCCTCCCGGGAGGCAAAGTGGCTCACGCCGTCCATAAACAGCTCGTTTTCCAGGCATTTTTCATAGAGCTCGCCGTCGATCCTTCGCAGCGCATAGCCCGCGGGCAGGGCGGCCGCCAGCCGTTGGAGCTTCGCCCGGTCAAAGGCGGCGTCCTTGCGGATGGCGTAGCGGGTCCACCTTTCGGCCTCGGGCCGGGTTTCCTCGATGAGCTTGGCCCATGCCTCATCCGGCGGCACCAGGCAACACCCGCCCGAGGGTCGGAAGGCCGCCAGCGCCCGGTCCGGCTCCCCGGCGAAAAAGGCGAAGTCAGCCAGATACGCCATGGCGGATCTGGGGCGGTCCGGATCGGTCACATAGATCCGGCTGTCCATCAGCCCCTGCAGGCAGGTGCGGATCATGGAATCCTCCCTGCCCGCGAAGAGCCCTGCCGCCCGGGAAATATCCTTCAGTTCAACAACCATGCCCCTTTTCCTTTCGTCAGGCGTCCTGCCATTTGATTATACCGTATGTGCCCATGGAGCGCAAGCCGGCGACCGAAGGCGGGATAAACTTGCCCGGAATGCGAAAAAGCTCTTGCGCTCGCCAAAAAGCTTCTATATAATACCCCCCATGGAAAACACACGGCAAAACAAAATGGCCACTGAGCCCGAGGGACGGCTGCTTCTCTCCATGGGCTGGCCCATCATCGTCTCCATGCTGGTGCAGGCGCTATACAACATCGTGGACAGCGTGTTCGTGTCCCGGCTCTCCACCCTCTCCCCGGACCGGCTCACGGGCATTTTGGGGGAACTGTACACCCCCGGCATGGAGAGCACCATCGGCGACAAGGCCCTCAACGCCCTCTCCACGGTGAACCCCCTGCAGATGCTCATGATCTCCGTGGCCGTGGGCACCGCTGTGGGCATGAACTCCCTGATCTCCCGGCGGCTGGGCGAGCGGCGGGAGGAGGACGCCAACCGGGCCGCGGGCAACGGTCTGGTGCTGCTGGTCATCAGCTCGCTGGTGTTCAGCTGCATCGGTCTGTTCCTATCCCGGGCGTTTCTTGCCTGGCAGGACAACGACCCGGTGGTCCGGCTCTTCGGCACGGAGTATATGACCGTCTGCCTGTCCCTGAGCGTGGGCGTGTTTCTCAGCGTGGGCATCGAGCGGATCATGACCGCCCAGGGGCGGACATTGGTGGCCATGATGATGCAGCTCACCGGCGCCCTTTCCAACATCGTTCTCGACCGGGTGTTCGTGCTGGGCCTGGGGCCCGTCCCGGCCATGGGCGTCACCGGCGCGGCCATCGCCACGGTGGCGGGCCAGTTTGCGTCCATGACGCTGGCCATCGTCATGCTCACCCGCTCCAAGAGCGAGGTGCAGCTCAAGCGGGAGCATTTCCGCCTCAAAAAGCAAACCGTGAAGGACATCTACAGCGTGGGCGTGCCCTCCATCCTCATGCAGGCGGTGGGCACGGTCATGTATCTGGGCATGAACGGGATTTTGAAGGGGCTGGGCGAATATCACGCCGCCCATCTTGACCCCAAGGTGAACTATGTGGACGCCTATAAGAGCGCCTTCGGCACCTATTTCCGCCTCCAGTCCGTGATCTTCATGCCCGTGTTCGGCCTGAACAACGCGGCCATGAGCATATTGGGCTTCAACTTCGGCGCCCGGAACAAGCAGCGGTTCATGCGGGCCTATGGGATGCTGACGCTGTTCTGCGCCGCGTTCATGATCGCGGGGACGGCCCTCTTCGAGCTGGGGGCCCCCCAGCTCATGGGCCTGTTCGCCGTCAGCGCGTTCACCTATTCCGTCACCGTCACCGCCATCCGCATCATCGCCTGGGGGTTTGTGTGCGCGGCGGTGGGCATCTCCATGGGCACGGTCTACGGCGCCACGGACACGGGGCTCTATGGCATGATCACCTCCCTGGCCCGGCAGCTTGTGATCCTGCTGCCGGTGGCGTACCTCATGGCCACCCTCACCCACCGCATCGAGGCCGTTTGGTGGGCCTTCCCCATCGCGGAGTTCAGCCACCTGATCCTGGCGTCGCTGCTGATGCTGCGGCTGTATCGGCGGAAGATCAAGCCGTTGGGGGACGGATAGAGATTGTTTTTGCCGCTTTTTCTTTTCAGTGCTACGTCATTTGTCAAGGTATAAATGAAAATACTTTTATACAAGAGGAAACCCTCTTTTCTTATATTGTACATATTTGAAAGACGGATTGCAAGTGGACGTTATATGAGTGCCCGTAGTTTGACATGAAATCGAAGCGGTCGCTTGCGGGCGAAAAGAAATACTACCTTGCAGATTTAGGGTTTTATTATACCGAGAACACAGATAACCGAATCAATTGCGGGCCGGTTCTGGGAAACCTTGTCTATATCTACGCGCGCGCATGGGACTAATCTGTGAGTGTCGGCCGATTCGGTCGATTTGAATGCGATTTCATCCTGCGAAGCACCGATTTGAACTATTCGTATGTTCAGATAGCATACAGCATCCTGCAAAGCATGGAGACCGAGGATCGTGAATACCGCCCGTTAGAGTCAGTCAAGGACAACTACCCGAAGTACATGATGACCGATTACATCCTTCAGCACAGGAACGGCATCGCTCATGTATATCTCATCGTTTTTATGAGTCGATGCAACAAATTCTAAACAGATTTCAATCTAAGTTTATGCGGTCTTATCTAATTCGCCCGCCTGGAGACGATGACGATTCGTCTTTTTTCAGCAGGGTAAGCGCAGGAGGCTCATCATTCATCAAGGTGCAACTAAGCATACATGTGTTATGTGTTGAAACATTTGGAATTCATGATATAATAATTTCACAAGATTATTGGTGAAGAGAATGATATCAATCAATGTTAATCGTATTCAAGTGAAAAAGTTCCACCAGCTCATGGGGCGTTTATCTGCTTTTTTCTGGTGGGCCGCCATTTTAATGATGTTGGTACATCTTGGCTTTTGCTTTGAACCGTGGGAGATTGCCACAGACATTAAGTTTCCAGCTGCGATTGTAAGGAATGAGATCGTTATTCGTGTCTTGATAGCTCTAAGATGGGTCCTGCAAGCTATCATTTATTATTTATTTGGAAAAGCAATATTAAAGCACGATCAAAGCCAAATGATTACACTGGCTGTTTGCGCGATAAGCCTTCCAATTATCCGTGGATTTCTATTAGGGTTCAGTTGGGTTAATTATATGTGGGATATAATCTGTTGGATATTATCTCTTTATTGGATTGGATGGATAAAACTATTTCGTAAAAACAGGATCAACTTGCTTATGGAAATTCCAATGTTTATCATCGGCTTTGTCTGCATTTTCATTCGCAGTTATTATGGAAGCGCCAAAGCTGATTCTTTTTTGGATTTCCTTAGTGTCTATTCATTTGTGGTTCAGGACATGATTCGCTCCTTTGCTATGATTTTCTTTGGATTGTGGTTACTGTCTCTTCCGAGGATTGATTGCAGCTCTGATTGACATTTATATATATAATCCAATCAAGAAGAATGCATATATAGAGACATGTTAGAATCATACAAACTTCGCAAAGAAACAACGTGTGTTTCGATTCCATTTGTACTGTATTTGGGGCGGTCTTCCCGCAGATGTCGCAAAATCAATCAATCGTGTTGCCAAATACTCATCTTCTGGACTAGGAATCGATACTTTACTAGAAACTCTTGCTCGAACAACCCCCATTTTGCTCTTACATGCCCTGGTAAAAATATCATCAAGTTGAGACAGGTTATTTGCAAAGCAATGGTTGCGTTTGTAATAACAAATGTCTTGGCCATTACAAAGAGGTGTGGTTGATTGTATCCATTCATGATCTGTCTTTATCGCATTATCATCCACACAAAAATACTCATATGAGTATTCGCCGGTATGCTGTTTGTGATTTAAATCCCATGTAGCATCTAAGTGATAATACTTGTCGCCTACCTGAATTATATTCCAGGCATGAGAAGAGAAGCCAGTTGTTCTATACGAAGCCTTTCCGCTCACAACTGTGCAATTGTAATCAAATTCTTGAGTTAACAATGCAAAAGCGCTTGACACTCCATCGCAAACAGCTAATCCATTGACCAACGCACCATAAGAAGTATGCGATAACGGATTTTTGCTATCTCCTGTACAACACTCTCTTGACTCTTTCTCATCATATTGCACATGATCCTGAAGATATTGATAAATAAGAATCAGCGTATCATAGTCTGACAATGGATTCGACAGCATGATCTTATTGACGGCAGCATTAATCGCAGCATCCAGGTCTTTGCTCATGGTCCTCAATTGCGACTGAGAAAACGAATCCAAGAGATGAATCCATCTCCTTCCGAGAAAAGATGATGAAATCTCTATTTTTGTTCTATCAAAGTAAAAAACGCCTGGATTATCGCCAAGCGTTATTTGTAGCACTTTCATTACATCAACTGTTCGATCTATCAATCGAATATCAATATAGCTATCCTTTTTTTCAAATGCTCGCTCAAATACCTTATAAGCCAATTTCTCATGGAAATTTAATCGTTCAAATCCAATTGCATTCATATATAGCATACTTGACTTATTTTGTGTGCTGCCCCTACATTCGATTGCTCTTGAAATAAAGCTAAAGAATAGATAGCACTGAACTGGACCCCTTTTGATTTTAAAACGGCATAGTCGATATTTCATAGGGGAACCAATGAGGCAATAATATTAACTTCCGCATGCCTTTACGAAAGAAATCAATACCCAAACAATCAGCCCTATTATTAATAGCGTTTTTATCGTTTTTTTAGTTGCAGCACGATCAGCTATTTCCTGGGCTTGGCGTTCGGCTTCTTCTCTCTCTTGCTGTGCTCGGCGTTCAGCTTCTTCTCTCTTTTTTACAGCCTCAAGCCTTTCTCTTTCAGCTTCAAGTACTTTTTTAGCATTTCCCCATGCATCTCTCGATACACATGTGTTTGCGAGCGATAGACCCTTTGCCATGTCCTTTGGGTCTTGAAAATAATAACTCCATGCCAAAAGACCATTTCCAATGGAGGCATAGTCTCTGTCACCACTTCCGTTCGCAAGCTCGATCATCATATTTGCATACTTCCTGCATTGATTGGCATCCTGCAAAATGGAAGAAGAATATAAAAGTGCGCCTTGAGCATATACCGACGGATTGCGTGGATCAACAACAACAGCCTTCTGCAGATATCTTGCTGCTTGATCAGCCTTTCCTTGCGCTTTTGAGATGTCCAAAAAAAGCAGGTAAATCTCTGCGCCATCCTTTGCTTCATCATAAAATCTCATAGCGCTTTCTGCGGCAGCGCTTGCTTCTCCGGGGAACCCGTTGGCCAGAAATTCACGCGCGCGAGAAATACCATCATAGAGTCTACCTTTACGTTCCTTCTCCGTATTTTTCTGCGGCGCCTTCTGATTCCGTTTATCCAGTTCCGCATCATATGCCTGCTTAGACTGTTCGCTCTGAAATACGACTTGACCCTTATCAATCAAATTAAGCTTATGATAAACGGCAGAGTTGAACGTTCCTCTGTTTCGGAGCTGATCGCCGAGGCGATTTAAACGAGACAGGATTTCCTGGACAGACATCATTCTGGATATGCCCAGGTCCTCACTGTAATAATCTACGAAATCATCTTTCTCCTCGTTTGAATCGTCTCCGGAATAACTCCTTTTTTGTTCCTGCTGCGCTTTCTTTCGTTGCTCTTCAAGTAATAGGTCGTATTGTGCCTTAGACGGCTCGTTTTGAAATATTATCTTCGCACCATCCAATACACTCAATACAACCCTTGCTTTCTCAGGGTTTCGGTTTTCTCTTTGATTCCATATCCGTCTTAATGCGAGCAGATTTTGTTGGATCTCCCTTACAGACATCTGTGGATCAATCTTAAATTCTTTAAATCCTTCATAGGAATAGTAATCAATTAATTGGCTTCCCATGGATAATGCTCCTTCTACCAAAATCAATTTTGTTCTGCTGAGTTTAAACTATTATCGTGACATAAGAAATGCTATCAAAGCAATGAATGCAATTACGATAACAGCTCCGATTATTTTACCCCTTTCAATCTGTTTATCATATTTTTTTGCTAGTTCCCGTTCCTTTTCTTTCTCAAGCTGCTTCTCCCGCTCAATCCTTTCCCGTTCTTGTAACGCCTGTATCCGTTTCTCTTCTTCTTTTTGCAGCACCTTCTCTGCATTCTGCCAAGGATCACCGTTCGGTAAAAGAGCGTGAGCTTTGTTTGCAAGTAGCCTTGCTTTCCCAGGTGCCACCGGTTCTTGAAAATAGTAGCTCCACGCAAGCAAACCGTTTCCAATGGCTTCAAAATACTTATCACCTTGCTTTTCAGCACATTCTATTGCCATGTTTGCATATTTACGACATTGGCCGGCATCATGTATAAAAGAGGAATATAAGTGTGCGCTCTGACAATATACGCTCGGATTATCGGGGTCTATTACGACAGCTTTTTGAATATATCGCACAGCTTGGTCTTTTTTGTTTTCAGCTTTAGCAATCTCCGAGAAAAGGAAGTATATTTCAGCTCCATCTTTGCTCTCATTATAATATCTCAACGCCGTCTCTGCCGCAGCGTTCGCTTCCCCTGTAAACCCTTTTGATAAAAAACTGCGGGCTCGTGCTATACAGTCATTGAGTTTAACTTTACGTTCCTGCTCAGCATCTTTCTGCGGTGCCTTCCGGTTCCGCCTGTCTATCTCCGCATCATATGCCTGCTTAGACTGCTCGTTCTGAAAAACGGCCTGACCCTTGTCGATCAAATTAAGCTTATGATATACGACAGAGTTGAACGTTCCTCTGCTTCGGAGCTGATCTCCGAGACGATTCAAATGAGACAGGATCTCCTGGGCAGACATCGCTCTGGATATACCCAAGTCCTCACTGTAATAATCTACGAAATCACCTTTCTCTTCATTTGAATCATCGCCGGAATAGTTCCGTTGCTTATCCTGCTCAGCGTTTCTTCTTTGCTGTTCGAGTGCACGATCATACTCCGCTTTTGCCTGCTCGTTTGCAAAATGCTTCTTCGCACTATCCAACACACTCAATACGACCCTTGCTTTCTCCGGGTTTCGGTTCTCTCTTTGGTTCCAAAGCCTTCTTAAGGCGAGCAGATTTTGATTGATCTCACTTACAGACATCTGTGAATCAATCTTGTATTCCTTAAAGTCCTCATAGGAATAGTAATCAATTAATTGATTTCCCATGGATATAATCCCTCCCGCTTCGCTCTGCAATCAGGCATCGTTGCACGATTCGTTTACTTCAGGTTTCTCAACACAAACCTCTGCAGGACGTAATACTCTCCCTGAAAACACATATCCGTTTCTTAAGACTTTTTGAATCCGCAACTCGTTTATTGAGCTATTTGTCACTACACGAACAGCCTTGTGGAAAGCAGGATTAAATTTGTGTCCTGGCTGAATTTGATAGACATTTCTCCTTTCCAGGATATCTTTAAGCTCCTCCATCACTGATTGAGCCGTTTCATCATCTGTACGTTCCATACGATCGATCAGGAGGATCAGATCGTGTAAAAATGGTTCAACGCATGCGAATGAAGCCTCGTTTTTCAGTTCTTGTATCATCAGGGATTTTTGTTTGTCATCAAATAATCTTCGCGCAAACAGATCCTTTAGATATGCGATATCATTCTGTATTTCGATCAGTCGCTCTGTTTCACTGCACACATTCATCATATCCATATCATGTTCATGCTCGTTTTTCATAACGTCTCAAAACACCTCACCACTATTTACTATCTCTGTAGCTTCTTTAACTTCTGCCGAAGTGAGATTTGATCTTCTCTCGATTTCAAATGTTCCTAAGGAAACTTTATCGACAAGATCATCCAATTCCACTTGGATCGTCTGATCTATATCATAAATAAACGTGACTCCGATAGGAGAACCTTTGGGATGGGGTTTTATTCTAAAAGTTTGGTCTCCGATGATATTCAAAAACTCCAGCTCAGTATCATTTCCCTCTGTAATGCGCGCCCTAATAGCAGTTTGATTTTCAACTCTTGTGTACACTGTTTTCTTTTGACGAGCAGGTATTTTTGTGTTATGAGGAATGATCACGGTGTTTTCCTCAATCTCCTCGCCATTTCGACCATCCCTCGCAGTAATAATGCCTAATGTTTGTGAGGTTACATCTGAAATGGTAATACTCGCTAATTGGCCAAGCTCAGTTCGATCCTGATCGTCGGCAATGGTTGCACCAAGGATAGCAGCGCCTCTTGCCACTGCGGTATTGGGGTCGACTAAAAAAGAGATATCCTTTCCCGAGATTTCTCGGAGCATTGCCTTGACCATCGGCATAAAAGTGGATCCGCCAACTACCACCAAATGATCAATATCCTTCCATTGAAGATTTGTATGTTTCAACACAGAATCAACGGTCATCTTTGTGATATCAAGCAGTTCTTCAGTAGCTTTCTCGAATTCTTCCCTTGTTATGCTGATTCGATAGGTTTTTTCGCCTATTCTGAATCTCTCTGCCGTCATTTCGCGGACGGAAAGATTGCGCTTAATATGTTCCGCCTTTTCACGCAGATCAGCAAACAAAGCATCGTCTTGCTCGTCCAAAACACAGCCTTGCTCCGAAAGCTTTTTTTCAATGATGCTAAGCAATTTTTGGTCAAAATCTTTTCCGCCTAAATGTTTATCTCCATCCGTCGCAATCACATCATAATTGCCCTGATTGATTTCCATCACGGTAACATCAAAAGTACCTCCGCCAAGGTCATATACAAGCACTTTTCCATCTTTCTCCGTATCCAAGCCAAATGCGAGTGCAGCTGCCGTAGGCTCGTTAATGATTCGCAATACATTCAGGCCGGCCATTTCGCCTGCCTGCTTTGTTGCTGTTCTGCTTGCATCGTCGAAATAAGCAGGGACCGTGATTACGACATCCTTTATTTCATTTTCTTCTATTTGTGCGGCATCCTGACATACCTTTTTCAGAATCTTAGCGGAAATCATCTCCGGCGTATATTCTTTCCCGCTTGGAGCAACATGATTCACTTCCGGTCCTTTTTGCCCCATTAACCGTTTCACAAAGCTGACAGCTTGCCCAGGGTTTGTTTTGATCGAATTCTTAGCCTCTGACCCCACAAGGCAGAAATCATCATCTTCTCCCGTGAAGAAAACGACAGACGGTGTAATCTCGTTCCCTTCCTGATTTTTGATTATGACAGCTTCTCCATCTTTGACAACGGCTATCTCCGACGTGGTTGTCCCCAAATCGATTCCGTATACTTTTCCCATTAGAATAATCCTCCTTCCTTACTTAACTTAAGAAATTTTACAACCGCCAAATAAACTCAATGCGTACTGATGCTTCCAATGTCTTTTTCGCAAAAAGCTATTGCATCCGAAGCAAGTTCCACAGCATTATTTAGCTCATCATCTGCGGCCTGCATCAGTTCTAAAGCCATTGGTCCATTTTGGCTCCCTATCACATATTCTGCTATTTCATCCGAATTATCCTGGATTTCTCGTTGCGACTCCTGAATCCTATAAATCAATGCTTGCAAATCATTTTTTAATGCTTCAAGGTTGCTTATCATTTCGGTAAAATTCACGGCCATGTTAGTATCCTCCATCCATGATCATCGTTTGTTCCAATGCCTGATCTGCCTCATATAGTTTTTGAATAGCATCTTCTAGATGTCTATCCATCTGATGAATGCATATCGCAATCTGGCTAGCATTCAATAAATTTTCTGCATTGCTATACACGTTATCGTAGTTTGGAATCAAACCTTCATCCATAAAGTTCCGATCGTTTGAGATGCGAGTAATAACTGACTTCAATCCATTTTGAGCTGTTGCGATTCGCGCATTGATTTCCGATATGTCTCCCATATTTCCTCCTATATAATAATTATTCACTAAACGCTGCCCTAATTCTTTTTAGTCCGTCATCTGAAATCGAACAATACGGTATGAATACTATTTCCTTCTCATATTCGATCGAGTTACAAATCAACGCCCTATTGCTCTCCCCTGTCCACTGAATTAATGGCCTCTTTGAAAGTTGCTTTACAGACTCAACACCAATACGTAAAAACACTCGGGTATCTATCGTATCTATATTGGTATTTTTTGTTACCTGCTTACCAAATGTTGATTCCTTCAACCACCATCCGATAAAATGTCTTCCGGACATTGGGCCTTTCTCAAGATATTCTCCCAATGGCGACTTTTTCCCTAAGCCAGGAGCTTCGTAATCCCATTTATCCATATTTAAGGCAAAAAAGAATGTTTCAAATTCATCTTCTTCAGCTGATACCAATTCTTTTATTCGGTTTTCGAATTGATTCGGCTGAATAATATCAACACTGTATCCAATTCTATCAAGAAGATTGAAAAAGGCTGAATACCTCTTTTCTATTGGAGCAAAGCCGGAATTCTTCTTGATGTCAAAGTCACAGAGAATGAATTCTGCGTTTCCACGAGGAAACTGTAAAGCTAAGGAAAGCATTATTCCCTGAATCATTCCTTCAGCATTGCGCAGTTTATCATCCTGAAGCCCGAAGATTGCTATGTTTTTCCCCTTTTCTCTTGTCAAAGGTATTTCAACCGTTTCATGAAGGATAGAAATAAGCTCTCCGAGCATCGCGTTTGGTTCTTGGCTGCTTTGAATCTTTTCCTTGTAAGTCAAAGCCGTATCAGCAAAATCTATCGTTTTAGAGAGTTCAAATACATAAGGCGGAGTTGCGTATGCCCTCGCCATCTGCCACCATTTTTTCCTATATGCCGCTAAAACCATTTCATCGGCAAATGCTATAACTGTCTTCCTGTTCTGTGACGGTTCACCGTAGTCTACATTGACGATTGCCTCCCGAGGTCTTAAAAATGCCGCATGAGGATTATCTCCCCCTAATGTCATTTTCGATTCATTTATGGAGTTTTTGAGTGCAATGCGTATTGGAATCTGATTGAACAAACCATTACGAATGTTGTCCAGCGCTTGATTCCCTCCCAAAGTCTGAGATGCTAGTATAAAATGAATACCAGCAGCACGATAAAGGCGAACCGATTTTTCCAGTAGATGTGCAGTTTGTTTGGCTTTATCCTGGTTCCCATCAAACATCATTTGAAATTCATCAATTACAACCACGATGCGAGGCATGGAGATCTCAGGCTTCGCCAAACGAAGTTCTCGAATGCTCTTAACATTATACTTCTTCAAAATCACCATCCTGTCATGAAATATATTGAATAGAGTATTCAGAACAGATAGGCCAAAGCTAATATCGCTTTCGAGACCAATTGCTTTTGCATGTGGAAGATAATCTTCATGGTCGAGATTCGTATAACTCTTTAAGGACACGCCTTCCTTAAAGTCTAATAAATATAATTGTAACTCCTTTGGAGAGTATCGCATGCACAAACTGTGAATAATAACAGATATCAAGTTGGATTTTCCCGTACCAACAGCGCCTGTTATCACGGCATTATGTCTTTGATTCTTTTCATCTCCAATCGTGATTTCAAGATTCTCCAACCCAAATTTTCCAACGCAAAACGACAATCCTTCGATGCTACTCCTTTTCCATGTGTCTTCAGGATCATGAATCTTGAAAAAATCAATGCTTTGAAGTTTTGACGCTGCATAATCGCGCACATATTCTTCTACAGAGTTGACGACTTTACTCGAATCAAATTGACTAATGCGCGTTGTAGTATTCTTGTATGTTAGGATACTGTTCTGATCAACGGACAACATATTGATGTTTGAAAACAAAATAGAGGCATCAATAACAAACTTCTCTCCGTTCTCACCATGAGATTCGATTTCGGTTGGAGACAGAATAAGAAAGGACAGTCCAAATGCTGGGCCGACACGCAAAAACCTTGCCAATTCAGAGCGATACTCATCTGATAATGAACCGATGTTCATTACCAGAACAGCCAGTTCAAAACCTTCGACAGGATTCTCGTTTCTTGACCTGAGCAATTCGTGAAACTCAATCAATGATTCGGCACGACCTTGAATCAGATTCTGAACATCTTGAATTCGCCGGCGAAAATATAAGAATTGTTCACCAAGCTGTTTTCTGTCTGAAATAATATTGAGCCTCCTTGCTTCTCCTGAAGCAAGAGTGAAAAAGGGAGCAAGCACTCCTGACAAATCCTCGTCATATCCCGTAATTGAGAGTTGACCGACTTCAGTTTCATTCAGTGCTTGAAGCATTATCCTCTGAATGAGATGGACTTCTCCACGCTGGTATGTGTTTTTTATCCAGATGTTAGACAATCCCAAAAATGGAATATCAATTATCGGGGTTCCTATTCTTAAGCTCTCACATAAAACTTTTGAACCCGGCTGGTTCTTATCCATCAGATTTTCCCCCAAATAAAAATGCGCAGCTGGAGCTGCGCATGAAAAACGCAAGTTCCGTTTGCTGCGACACAAATCGAACACAGACATGTTGTACCAACTGAATGCACCCTTAGAACCATGCGTTTTTTCCAAAATGGAAAGAAACGCACACTCAATCAATACAACCATGAAGTGTTCCCAGTATTCGATTTGTGTCGCAAAATAATGATAGCATGACAAAAGAATGGTTGCAACAAGAAATGCATTATAATATGGAAAAAATGCAAAGTTTTCCCTAATTTTACTATCATCGCTCCAGTACACCTTTTCTTCTTTGGGCAGACAGATTTGTTTCGTTGTGCGCCTTGCGCTGCAACTCCTTCGCGTAGTCCGAAAAAGCATAGTGGCGCACCTGGGTGTAGTGGTGCATATCGGCCTTCGCCGCCTGGAATCGGCTGCCGCTGAAGGTGTCTCTGTATTCGGTTTTCAGCCGGTCACGAAGGCGGCTCATGCTGCCGGACCGAAGGGACAGCTGCCGCTTCCAGAGCGCCTTCTGATCGACGCCTTGTTCCACGGATTCGCCCAGGACGGCGTCGTATTCTTGCTTCGCCTGGGTGTGCTGGGTGGAATAATCCAGGGTAAGCCCATACTGCCGGTCGGCTTCCTCCTCCAGCGGTGGCAGGGAGGCTCGCTTTGCAGGGATCTCCTTTTCGTCGGTCAGGTCCAACTTCGCCATGAGCGCGGTACGCTCGTGATGTAACTCGCTGATCTCCTCTATAAGCACGGCGTCACGCTCCCCGAGCTCCTTCCGCTTCTTAAAATGGATCTTGCCCGTGGTCCCCAATTCCTTGTGGACCTGCTTCTGCTCCGCTGACTTCGCTTTCAATTCAGGCAGCACCGCCTCCAGTCGGTCCAGCCGATCCCGATCCGTGCAGAAGCGGTCCCAATAGTAGGTGTGCATGGCCATCGCCTGGCGCTCGCCGTATAGGGTGGCAACCAGCTTGGCGTGGATCGCCTCCAGCCCTTCGGCAAAGACCTGAACGGCGTCCTTCACGGCGGCCAGGGCTTCCTTCAGCATACGAATCAGAGCGTTGTCCTTTCGGATCTCCCGATTCAATTCACAGCGGTCAGAAACGACGCCCTTCTTTTCCAGTACACGCGCCGCTACGCCTTCGTGGATGGTCGGCTTCAGGTCGATCCCCTGATCGGCATAGCTGCGGTGGTCTATGCGCTCCGGCTGCTGCGCCTTTTCCAGGTGCCGGTTCACCGTCTCAGCCCAGGTTCCGCGCCATGCTTCCAACTGCTCCTCGCTGTTCCACCGCGCCGAGATGGGGTTCTGCCGTCCGTAGGTCGTGCTCTTTGGATGCTTGGATAGGCGCTCCAAGCCAAGAGCTTTACTTGGCAGGAGAAACAATTTCTTCCCGCCCTTCTTGTAAGGGTACTGTTTCTCCCAGCCCTCCCGTTGGGCTTGCAGAAACTCCTGGGCCGTGAATCCCTTTTCTTCATTCCCACGGACGCACAGATATTCCTTCTCGGTCTTGTGCTGCCAGGAGCCGTCTTGGTTCAATGGGCGGACCGTCAGCAGGATATGGGCATGGGGATTGTGGCCGTCGGTATCGTGGATAGCGATATCGGCGCACATGCCGTCCGAGATAAACTGCTCCATGATATATTCCGTCAAGATCGCTTTCCATTCCTCGGCAGGTAATTCTACGGGCAGGGCTACGATCAGCTCCCGGGCCAATCGGCTGTCCTTGGTTTTCTCGGCTCTTTCCACGGCGTTCCAAAGCGTGCCGCGATCACTCCACTCAGGTGGGGCTTGGGAGGGGAGGAAGATGTGGTCCCACACCAACCCGCCCTTGCGGGTGTAGTCATGGGTGATCCCGTCGTATTCGTTGGTGATCACATCGCAGCCTATATAGGCTGCGGCGGCAACAGCAGACCGTCCCGATCCCCGGCTGACGATCTTGGCTTCCAAATGGTAGATGGCCATACAAAATCCTTTCTGTAAAATGATTATCGAAGCAGCGCACCGTTCCCCCAAAAACCTGCGGTGCAGGTTTTCCGCAGCGGCGGCACTCTATTCCCCCTATGGAGGAATAGGGCAGGCGGGAGACTGCTCCCGCTGCCGACGCTGCACAGACAATGACGGCTTGCGGCATTGTCTGCCCTCTCCGGAGAAAGCAACGCTTTCGTGAGGAGCGCGCGTCCCGACGAAGGAGGGTACCACCGCTGGGCCTACGGCCCAGTGGTGAGTAAGTGCGCCCTTCGGAAAAAACAAAAAGGAAGAAGCGGCCGCAGCCGCTTCCTCCGATTCCAAGCCCCTAACGGCCCCGGATCTGTTCCAAGTAACGCTTCGCATCTTCAAGCTCCATGTCTCGGATCGCCGGAAAAATGCTCTCTGCAATCGCGCCGATCTGGATCAATCGCCTGGTCCGTGCCTTCCGTTCCTTGACCCGGTCCCGTGCCTGGGCTTCCTCCAACCGGTGCTGCGCCTGGATTCGTTCCAAGTCGTTCATATAGCCTCCTTTCTGCCGATTCGGAGGAGATCGGCAATTCATTGTTCATTGTAATGGAGGTGGTGCCAGATCGGTGCCACTAATCGGTGATGGCACCGTTTTGGCACCAGTTCTCTCGGTTCATCTGTTGCCTGGACAGATAGAAAACAGGGGTCAAAAACCCGCGATCATGGGCCCTATCCAGCGAGCGAGAAGACGGCAGGGGTCACTTTCGCCTGTTTTTTGGGTCAACCTTGACGTCGCCAACCGCGCATGACCCCAACCTTGATGTCACTCCCTACTGCCAAAGCATACGAAAATGGCAGTCAGGATCGCTCCCGACTGCCATTCCGCTGCCAACTCAATATTCTATTTAGGGCTATGCGGATGTTGCCGCGCTCTGCTGCGCTGCCAGCTTCTTCGCCTTGTGCCGTTCCCTGTACTCCTTCTGCTTGGCCAGCTTCTTCCGGTGCGCCTCCTCAGCGGCAAGCTCCTCCGGCGTCGGCTCCGGGACCGGCACCGGGAAATGCCCGATGAACCGAAAGTGGATGTCGATCCGCTGATGGCAGTAGCCGGAGGCCCGGTCCCGACCGTGGACGTAGATGCGCTCCACATAGGCGTTGAGCATATCGCCGGTCAGCTCCGTAAAATCGGTGAAGCGGTGGACGACCTCCAGGAACTGGTCCGCCCGGTCCGCGTCCTCCCGATAGGTGGCGATGGTCTGCTCGTCCTGGGCGATCTGTGCCTTGACTTCGGACAGCTCCTGGGTGTAATCGGCCATCATCCGGGTGAACTGCTCCTCCGGGATCAGGTCGAAGGCATACGATTCGTACAGCCTCTTGATCAGCGTGTTGACCTCCTCCTGGCGGCGGGTCAATCGCTTCATCCGCTGGCCAAGCTCCTTCATCTCCGCCTGCCGCCGGACCGAGAACTGTTCCCGGACCCGGCTACGAAACTCCCTCGGGTTTTCAATGGCATACCGGGCGATGGTCCGGATCGCGTCCAGCACGATCTCGGTCAGCGATCTCGCGCTGATACTGTGGGAGGTGCAGAGTCGCTTGCTGCGCTTGATCATCTTGTTGTATGTGGAACATTCATACCGGTCATTGCAGATGCCGCTCCTGCCCGATCTGCTGTTCCTATGTTCATACATGGGCTTCCCGCAGTCGGGGCAGAAAACGAGGCCGGTCAGGATGTTGGGTTCGCCGTACGAGTTGTATCTCCGCTTGGTCTTTCGAATCTCCTGCACCGTGTTCCAGGTGGCGCTGTCTATGATCGGCGCATGGGTGTTCTCAAAGACCAGCCAATCCTTCGGGGCCCGCCAGGTCCGCTTCTTGTCCTTATAGTGCTTCTTGCAGGAACGGAAGTTGACCGTGTGCCCAAGATACTCCGGCTTCGAGAGCATGGCGCCGACGGTGCTGGCCATCCAGTCGTATCGCTTGGACTCATCTGGCTTATGGATCGTGTTATAGCCGCGAGAGGCCATATAGTAGCCCGGGGCTTCGATCTTCTCCCGATGGAAGGTGGTGGCGATCCTGCCGGGGCCGTAGCAGTTGGCTGCCAGCCGGAACATTCGCCGGACCACGGCGGAGGCCTCCTCGTCGATGATCCACCGGTTTTTGTCTGCCGGGTCCTTCCTGTACCCGTAGATGGGGATGTTGGTGATCCGTCTTCCGGACTTGCCCTTCACCTGGTAGGCCTGGGTCATCTTCCGGGAGCAGTCACGGAGATACCAGTCGTTCATGATGTTGATGAACGGAGCGATCTCGCCGCTTCCGCGGTCGATGCTGTCGATGCCGTTGGAAACGGCGATGAACCGCACGTCATTCTGGGGGAAAAAGACCTCCGTGTAATACCCGGTCTGCAAATACTCCCTGCCGACCCGGGACATGTCCTTGACGATCACCGTGCCGATCCTCCCGGCTTCGATGTCCGAGATCATGCGCTTCCAGGACGGACGATCAAAGCTGCCGCCGCTGAACCCGTCGTCGGTATAGTGAGCGAAGGGAACGAAGCCATGCTGCTGCGCGTATTCTTCCAATAAGGTTTTCTGTGTCTGGATGGAGCTGCTGTCCCCGATCAGGTCGTCGTCACGGGAGAGGCGCTCGTAAAGAGCTGTTAATCTAGTTTCCGTCGGTCCGTGCATATTACGCACTCCTTTCGGACTGACGGTTCGTCTGCGGCGCACATAGTGTACCATGATTCCCGTGAGAAATCAACCGCAGGGTTATATCTTCAAACGATTCTTTTGCGACATCGCTCGAATAGGCGTTGACCGTGTAGGTCGTATGTCCGATCCGCTTGGTGTAGGTAAACAATTTCATGCGGGGCCGAAAGTCCTCCTTTCCTCAGTTGTCCGATGGACGAAATAAGCAGCGTTACAAATACAGTCGCACTCATTTTTGCAATCTCCATTTCTTTGATTTGTGTTATTTTGATAGGGTCCTCTTCCCGACAGGCGGTGCGAAACGGTCTCGGCTCCAAGCCCGGAAGCCGGCTGCCGCAAACGCGGCATGGGTCCTTGGGTGTCACGGGTCGATAGGGGTTCCTCCTTGAAATACTAATGTCCTGTCAGTTCCCTTCCCGGCCGCAGCCGGTACGATACGTTTCCTCCCTCTGCGCGGCAAAAGAAAAGCCAGCCCGAAGGCTGGCCGAAGAATGCCGTTCGATTTGTTTTTCTTGCTGTGCCATTCCCGCTGCGGCGGTACGATCTACACCTGCCGATGAATGAACATCGGGGGGTGTCATTTACAGTACTGTTTACTGGAAGAAAGAGGAAAGGGGGAATCAACGCCTGGCATTCTATCCGGTTGAGCGGAAAGGCTTTTGGGAAAACCTATTTACGCGGACCAGCCGCCTTTTCCTTCCAGTACACCCTTGGATCCGAAGAGCTCGTTCGCGGGGTCCGCGGCATTCATCCTTTCGGTAGGTATCCTTCCCAGCAGGTCCCCGCTCACTCGCTCTCTATATATTAGGAAACTAACCGCACAAAATAGGTACCATTTTTCAAAAATAGGATTGTGAACTTTTGGCGGCGCGGATGAAAGTCCTGATTATAGGACAATTAGTTTGGTATAAATAGAGTGTCGAAAAGTGGTGAGGGGCCTTTTGGAGGGTCAGAAAAAGGACGTTTTTCGATCTTCTCCCCTCTATATATAGGAAACCAGGAAGCCGAAATCGGTACCATTTTTGAAAAATAGTTTGAAGATATTTTGGAAGCTGATGTGTCGAATCGAGGGAGGACTTTTGGACAGGGTTTTTGTTTGCATGGATATAGAGAATAAGAGAACTGTTGAATGGAAGTGACGGATATGCTGGATGAAAGGGAGTATCTGAACAAGCGCCAGGATTATACCGGCTGGAACGACCGGGCTGAAGCGGCGGACGAGCTGGTGGAGGACGCCGCGGCGGCGTATGCCCGGCAGGAGAGCCGGGCGGCATTGGCGGCATGGAACGCCTCGCCCCTGATCGAGCTGGAGGAAGCGAAGGAGCCCAGGACCCTGCGGCACATGAAGGCGGAGGCACTGCGCCGGATGGAAAGCGGCGCGCGGACCGAAAGGGATTTCCGGCGGCTGGTGGCGGAGTATGACCGCATAGAGGCCAACAAGCAGCGGGGTATAGAGCTGACCGAGCTTCCCCGGGGAGAGCTGCCATGGGAGCAGGAGGTCTCCTCCCTCCCGGTGGTCTTCCCGGCGTGGATGAATATGCCTCTCGAGAAGCAGCTGCAAAAGGGCAATTTCATAGACGCCATCTTCGACTGCCCGTATGAGCTGCGGGAGCTGGTCACCAACAGCTTCTACGCCCGCCAGTTCGACGCCCTGACCGTGGATCAGAAGTTTGTCGCCTACTTTTATTTCCTACGGCAATGGAAGACGGCGCGGATCGCCGCCCTGAAGGATTCCTCGCCCCGGGCCATACGGAAGATAAAATCGGCCCTGGAAGCGAACCTGCAGGAGCCGGTGTATCAGTACCTGCTGAAGCGGGCGGAGCGCCCCAGCCTGTCCAAGATCGAGCGGCTGTTTCTGACGGAGTATGCCGAAGCCAGGAAAAAGCCGGGATTCAAGGGCGGGATCAGCCGCACCCTGAAGCGGGACAAGAAGCGGCCGCCTATCAACCGGTTCAAGATCGTGCGTCGGCAGAAGACGCCGATCCACGTCCATGTGGACAGCCGGGGAGTCTGGCAGCTGCCGGAGGAAGAGAACAGTGAAAGCCTTGTATGCGTGACCATCCGTGGAGGACAGAAGTATGATCCAGCTTTTCAAGAACAGCACCACCAGCTGGGTGCGATATGACAAATATGTGATCCGCAAGGTAGCTAACGGCAAGCGGTATCTGACCGTTGCCGAAGGCGCCCTGCCGGAGATCATTGACCCCTTGGGGGAAGCCCAGCAGATGGCCCTGGATGCGATCAATATAGGGATCATGGTGATGGGCAAACGGATAGGACCTCTGGTCGATCAGGCGATCCTTCGCTTCGCCCGTCGATACGGCATGCTGGGCCTTATGACTGCGCTGCCGACTACCGCCAAATTCATGGACTACCTCTATGTCTACCTCCCCAAGAACGACTTTATCCGGGAGGAGTCCATGGAGACGCGGGCCTATACCGATCTGTTCTTTCCTTTCAAGAAGCCGACCTATCAGAAGGAGGGGGACAGTGTACAATGGGACGTGGTGGACGACGTGCCGATCCAGGCGCTGATGCTGACCTTCTCCCATTTTGACACGCCCATCGCCACACAGATGACCTTCCTGCGGGAGTATGCGGAGGATATGCAGTGGGTGAGGAACGTGTTTCGCTCCTTCGCCTTCAATTTTCTGACCACCCATTTTTACTATACCATCCCCATGTCTGAGGAGGAAAAGGCCTCGTGCCGCTATTCCATGCAGATCTTCGACGGCGCTGCGCCGACCTGTCACATTGAACTGCTAGACAAGCCGGTGGTGATGTGGGACTATCACTCCCTGCTCACAGGGTTGCAGATGGCCGTTTTCTTTACGATCACCGACCCCAAATCCCCGATCCGGCTGTGCAAGAACTGTGAAAAAGCGTTCTTCGCTGCCCGCTCCAATCAACAGTATTGCAGCGAGCACTGCCGCCGTTATTACACAAAGAAGCATCCTACGGAACAGAACGACTAAAAGCGACAGAGCGCGTACCGCCATGATACGCGCTCTGTCTCCTTCATTCTCATTCGGTTATAAGCTCCCCGATCAGGGTTTGGCCTGCCTCCAGCACACCGGTTATGACTGATGCAATATAGGGAGCGACAAATGCCCCGATCCCCACCGCAAACACCCGGATCGTCAGGATGGGCTCAAAGTGCAGCAGCAGGTAGGCCATTCCGATCAGGAGCAACATCATACCGCCCAGCCGAAGCACGATGGATGCGATACCCGTAGCGATCAGGCTTGCCAATTTCAGCAGAAAGAGAAGTAGCCACACCGGGGCCAGCAGTATCTTGAACATGATACGCATATTGCTGCCCTCGGTCAAACATAGATCAGTTCATCCCTGACGATCTCCTCAGCCCGGTTGCGAATGTTGTTCATGCGACCGACCCAGCCAAGCTGATCCCGACGCTTCAACTCCTCTGTGACGCCCTCGGCCTTCGCCATTTGCTTGACCAGGAAATCCATAAGGTCCTGGGCCGCTTCATTGGTGTTGATCAGGTGCTGGGTTAACGTGCCTTGCAGCAACATGGCATTGTAGGTGCCCTTCCGATGCTCCTTCAGATACCGCTTTCGACGCTGCCCCCAAATGCCGATGTCTCCTTCCGGCTGTGGGTCCATGACGAGGTTAGGAATTTGATAGTCACCGACCTGTGAATATGTGCCGCCTCTTTCTTCGAATAAAGACTTCATTTTTGTATGCCTCCATGCTATACTCTTGGTTGTTAAAGGGTTTGGCTTTACGCCAGCGGATAAGATTACTCCTTTCTCATGCCCGCCTACCGTTGTTGCCGCAAACGAACCGCAGTCATGGTATTAGGTGAATCTTCGTTTCACCCTTTACAGCATACATTCTGAAAAGAAAAAGCGGCGCAAAAAGAAAAGCTTAAGAAGAATAAGGAGACTATGCGATGAACATAGCCTCCTTCTTACGTTCTTTTGGCGTTCCCTTTTCTTACAAGAAAAGGGAACAACCCCCCGTCAATCCATCCGCTCTAAATGCAGCATACGCTGCGGGATGTGGCAGTAGCCGCCCGGGTTCTTGTCCAGATACTTCTGGTGGTATTCCTCGGCGGGAAAGAAGTTTTCAAGGGGCAGCAGCTCCACCGCCAAAGGCGCGCCCACCTTCTCCGCCTCCCTGGCGAAGGCGGCCTGCAGGCGCGGGAGCTGATCGGGATCGGTATAATAGACCCCGGTCCGATACTGGATCCCCTCGTCGCCCCCCTGCTTGTTCACGGACAGGGGATCGATGACCAAAAAGAACAGCTCCAGCAGCCGCTCCAGGGAAAGCTTCCCCTCGTCATAGTCGATGCGGATGGTTTCCGCATGGCCGCTGTCCCGGCATACCTGCTGATAGGTGGGCGCGGCGTCGGGGCCGTTGGCATACCCCACCTCTGTGGCGAGGACCCCCTCGAACTGATCGAAAAACTTCTGCATGCCCCAAAAGCAGCCGCCGGCCAGATAGACGGTCCTCATGCCTCCGCTCCTTCCTATGCCCCGTTTTATATCCCCTGGTTTCTCTTTTTGGCTTTTTCCAAAGAGAAAAAGCGCATCAGCTCACAATTCCACCAGCTCGTATTCCCGGCTGCCGAAGCCCAGCTCCGCCGCCGCCTCCACGGTGTGGACCCCGTGGCGGGACTCCACCCGCTCGATGAAGTGCTGCCGGCCCGGGTCGTCCTTGGCGGCATAGACCAGATCCAGGCACGCCTGATCGATGGCCACCGGATCCAGGGAGGCCAGGATGCCGATGTCCTTCATGCAGGGGTCCTCGGCCACGGAGCAGCAGTCGCAGTCCACGCTGAGGTTCTTCATCACGTTGATGAAGGCGATCCTTCCCGCGAAGAACTTCACCACGGAGGAGGCCGCGTCGGCCATGGCCTCGCAGAACCGGTCCTGCTCGGCGTGCTTCTGCCAGGCCTCGATGTTGCTGTCGCTGACGCCGCCGGAGTGAATCAGGGCCTTGCCCTTGCTGGAGGCGCAGCCGATGGACAGCTGCTTGAGAGCGCCGCCGAAGCCGCCCTGGGGATGGCCCTTGAAGTGGGCCAGGACCAGCATGGAGCCATAGTTCTTCATGTTCTTGCCCACCAGGTTCTCCCGGAGCACCTTTCCGTTGGGGATGGGCAGCACATCGTCCGGCCCCTCGGCGTCCATCAGATCCATGTCGAAGGCGTCGGCCCAGCCGTGGAGCTTCAGCAGCTTCAGGTGGGATTCCGTGTGGTCCCGAACCCCGTCGAAGGCGTCGCCATAGGCGGTGTTGCACTCCACCACGGTGCCGTTCACCTTCTCCACCATGGGCGCCCAAAAGCTGGGCCGCAAAAAGTTTTGGTTCCCCTTCTCGCCGGAGTGGACCTTCACGGCCACCTTCCCCGGCAGCTCGACGCCCAGGGCCTCATACATCTCGATCACCTTCTCGGGGGTGATGGTCCTTGTGAAAAACACCTTTGCCTTCATGTTGGTTCCTCCTGTATTTCGTTTTTTTTTTTTTTTCTTTA
>Ga0208297_1000434_pt1 | contig 85196 bp, 69 predicted proteins | sample LMS_cellobiose_e_FD_187367 | JGI IMG/M metagenome (GOLD analysis project Ga0208297, IMG submission 187367) | Rumen-fistulated moose microbial communities from Alaska, USA - LMS_cellobiose_enrichment (SPAdes) (version 2) | ecosystem: Host-associated > Mammals > Digestive system > Stomach > Rumen... | reverse complement strand
GACGGCCGTACTGGTTCATCACGCTGCTCTCCAGGGAGAGCTCGATGCCCTCTTCCCCGGGCTCTACGGTGATCTGGGCGTCACTGGATTCCAGCGTCCCTGCCATGGCAGGCTTCAGTATCTCCATTTGCGTAGTCCCCTTTTCACTGATATGTATAATTTCACAAATCCATTATACCATCGTCCTTCCCGGGTATCAAATCCCAGATTCGGCCCGGATTATTCGATTTGGTTATAACTTCGCCCGCCGGGATGGGAAAAAGAGGACCCGCCCTGCGAATCCTTTCACAGGGCGGGTCCCATGGTGTGTGCGGCCCTTTATGCCCCGCCGTAGCGGGTCACGGAGAAGCCGGGCAGGGCCTCTCCGGCGGTATACTGCCAGCCGAAGGTGACGGCGCTGGTGTTGCCGCTTTGATCCACCGCCTCCACGGCCACGGTCCAGGTGCCCTGGGTGAGACCGTCCACGGTCCAGCGGCCCGTGCCGCTGCAGGGGAAGAACTCCTCCCGGATCGTCCCGGCGTCGGAGGTCAGCTCCAGCCGGAAGCCCCGCAGGACGTTGTTGTCCCGGGCCTCGGCGGTGAGAGTGAAGCCCTGCTCCGTCACGTCGGACACGGTGACCCGCCGGAGCCGGGGCGGGGTGTCGTCCACGAATACGTCTCCCGGGGAGACGGGCTCGCTCTCGTTGCCGGCGGCGTCCCTGGCGGCCAGACGCAGCTCATAGCTGCCCTGCTGCCAGATGTCCACGTCCAGCTCTCCCTCCCCGGCGGCGGGGGCGGGGTAATAGCGGGTGACCCACTGCTCCTCACCCTCCCGGCGGGTGTCCACCCGGAAGGCGGACAGCCGGGCGTTGTCCCGGGCCTGGGCGTACACCGTGAAGCCCCGGGGCCCGGTGGAGAGGACCTCCCCCCGGACGAGGACGGGCGCCTCCGTGTCCACAGGCGGCGCCGGCGTCTTCATCAGCGCCCGGAGAGTGCCCTCCCCGCAGATGCCGTCGGCCTCCAGAGCGTTGTCGGCCTGAAAACGGCGCACGGCCTCCTCGGTGGCGGTGCAGTAATAGCCGGTGACGTATTTCTCCTCCAGCAGTCCCAGCTGGCACAGCCGCAGCTGCACCAGGGTGACTCCCGCGCCCAGGTAGACCCCCCGGCCGTCGGCCATGGACCAGCCCCGGCTGGCGGGGTTGTAGTACAAAGCGTAGACCACCTCGAAGTCCGCGGCCAGAGCGTGGTCGTAGTTGCCCAGGGCGTACACCGCCGGTGAGCAGGTGATGTGCCAGGTCTCCCCGGCGGAGGTGGCGGAGGGCTGCAGCGGCTTGTAGAGCCCGTAGTCCGCCATTTTATAGGTGACGCCGTTGTACTCGTAGGCCACGGCGAAGTTGGCCCCCAGCCAGTAGTTGGAAATGTCGATGGCGGTGCCGGAGTTGTGGGCGCTGCAGCCGGGCTTGGCGTAATAGTTGCTGACCCAGCCGTTGTCCCACAGCCGCAGGGCGGTGCGGTAAAAGTATCGCAGCTCCAGGGTGTCCAGGTCGAAGGCCTCCAGGTCGATGGCGTATTTTTCCGGCCAGCCCGGGGCCTGCTCGGCGTTCCACCAGAAATCCGTCACGCTCCGGCCGTTCCAGCGCATGGCGTTGCGGTAAGGGCCGGTGTTGGCGTTGGCGTCGTGGAGACCGATGACCTCCTGATAGCAGGCGGGACGAAAGGCGGTGGTCACCGCCAGCTTTTCGTCGCCGTGGCCCGTGTCCCGGGCGAAGGTGGCCAGGCGGATGATGAGCTCGGGGTCGGTGCCCGCGAGGATGGCGTTTTTGGCGTCCTGGAGCCGGGTGGCCGGGTCCAGGCCGAAATTGGTGCACCAGTTGGAGGCGGCCCGGTCAAAGTCGAAATAGCCCAGCGCCTCCTTATAGGACAGAAAACGGATCTCCGGAGGGGCGGGTGTGGGCTCCGCCGTCTCCGTGGGGGCGGGGTCCTCCGCGGCCAGGGCCGGAGATGCCCCTCCCAGCAGCGTCAGCGCCGCCAGCAGCAGCCCGGCGCAGCGCCGGATGATTCGTCTCACGGTCCTCACCTCCCCGGGCTCAGGCTCCGGTGCGGAGCTTGTCGCCCATGATATACACGATCTCCTTGATCTGGCGGCCCAGCTCCTCGGGGTCGTTGAGCAGGCCGTAGCCGCTGTCGCCGCAGTGGATCACGATGTTCAGCGGCCCGTTGAACCCGGGCTCCAGGCAGTCGCAGAAAAAGTCCAGGGCGTTGCCCGCCATCTCCGGCTCGAAGCCGAATTCGTCCAGCAGGATCTCATACATGGCCATTTTGCTCTGCCACTCCTGCATCCCCTGAGCCACGGAGAAGGCCCGGTGGGCGCCGAATACGAAGGCCCCGATGACCTGCTCCTCCAGATCGTCATAGACTTCCGGATTTTTGCCGTAGGCCTGAAGGATGATCTCCGTCAAGACCTTGGACAGACGGGTGTACTCCTTGCTATCAAGTGCCATGCCGTCCTCCTCAGGCCAGGAAGCCCTTGAGGATGCGGTCCTCCGCCTCCTCCGGGGTCAGACCCAGGGTCTCCAGCTTCAGCAGCTGGTCCCCGGCGATGCGGCCGATGGCGGCCTCGTGGATCAGCTGGGCGTCGATGTCGTTGGCGGCGATCTCCGGCACGGAGCTGATCTTGGCGCTGCCCATGATGATGGAGTCGCACTGGACGTGGCCGAAGCACTTGGCGTTGCCCACCACCCGGGGGCGGAACACCTGGACGGAATCGTCCTGGGCCACGCTGCGGGAGATGACCCGGCCCTTGGAGTCGGCGCCGTTGAGGACGATCTCCATGTCCGAATCGGCGTGCTGCTTTCCGTGGGTGAGCAGACGCTCGGTGACCACCACCTCCGCCCCGGCGGCGCAGATGATGCGGGTGTCCCGCCTGGTGGAGTCGATGCCGGCGATCTGGCTGGTGTCCATCTGCAGGCTGGCGCCCTCGTCCAGCTCAGCGATGGTGGTGGGGTTCATGATGTTCTCCCCCAGGCCGTCCCCCTCGCCGTAGTGCTTCTCCACGTACTTGACTTTGGCGTTTTTGCCGATGTGGAAGGCGTGGATGCCGTCGTGTTCGCTGGCGTCCTCGCCGCAGTTGTGGATGCCGCAGCCGGCGATGATGAGCACGTCCGCCCCCTCGCCCACGTAAAAGTCGTTGTACACCGTCTCCTTGAGGCCGGACTCGGTGATGATCACGGGGATGTGGCAGGTCTCCTTGCAGCCGGGGGCAAAGGTGATGTCGATGCCGGGCTTGTCCTCTTTGCTGGTGATGACCACGTTTTCGGTGTTCATCCGTCCGGCGCAGCCGGAGTCCTTGCGGATGTTGTAAGCCCCGGGAGCGGCGCCGTTTTTCATCTCGGCGATCACTTCCAGCAGGGCGGTATCTACACTGTTGAGCTCGCTCATGCCGTCGCCTCCTTGGTGATCATGGGGCAGTCGCCCAGGGTGCCCGCCACGATGGCCGGCAGGACCTCCTCCGGGGGGCCCTGGTGGGTGATGGTCCCGTGGTTCACCACCAGGATCTCGTCCGCCAGGGACAGGATCCGCTCCTGGTGGGAGATGATGATCATGGTGCAGCTGGCCTTGGCGTGGAGGTCCCCGAAGGTCTCTGTGAGCCGGGCAAAGCTCCACAGGTCGATGCCGGCCTCCGGCTCGTCCAGGATCATCAGCCGGGGCTCCCGGGCCAGGATGGTGGCGATCTCGATGCGCTTGACCTCGCCGCCGGAGAGTGAGGTGTCCACCTCACGGTCCAGGTAGTCGTTGGCGCACAGCCCCACCTGGGTCAGATAGGAGCAGGCGTCCTTTTTGCTCAGCAGCTTTTTGTCGCTGGCCAGACCCAGCAGGTCCTTGACCTTGATGCCCTTGAACCGGGGCGGCTGCTGAAAACCGTAGCTGATGCCCAGCCGGGCCCGCTCGGTGATGGAAAGGCCGGTGACGTCCTCGCCGTTCCAGAGGATCTGCCCGGAGGTGGGCTGCACCAGACCCATGATGGCCTTGGCCAGGGTGGTCTTGCCCCCGCCGTTGGGACCGGTGAACACCACCAGCCGGTTGTCGGGGATGGTGAGGGAGATGTTTCTGAGAATGTCGAGCCCGCCTTCCGGGGTGTCGACAGAATAGCACAGATCTCGAAGCTCCAGCATCACAGAGAAACTCCTTTCATTTGAAGAATAAGGGAAAACTTGCACAACGGATGGGATGATGCTATAATATCGTGAAATATTATGTTTTTTCTCCTGCCCTGCGCATCCCGCCGGGCACAGCTCCGGCGCAGGGTCAGCATAACATTATATAGAGCAAAGTCGGGAAATGTCAACCGGAGATTTGCCCCCGGGCAAAATGAGGTGAACCATGAGGATCAAGCCGAAAAACCCCAAATACCTGAAGATCCGCCGCATCGTCATCGGCGGCGTGGCCCTGGCCGCGGTGCTGGGCGTGCTGCTCTCCACCCGGGAGAGCGGCGGTCTTGAGGAGGACGCGGCCTCCCTGCCCGAGGGCGCGGTGACCAGTCTGGCTCCCGAGGATCAGATCCCCGGGGAGATCAACTGGGAGTATCCCCCGGATTGGGTGGATTACTCCGACCTGCCCGACAAGGAGGAGCTGGGGGACGACAACGTGCGGGGCCTGTCCAACTGGCGGTATCTGCTGGTGAACGGCCTGGACCAGACCAACTATCTGCGGCCCAGCTATTACCCCGAAATGACGCCGATCGAATCCGGGTACTACTTTCAGACCCGGGCCGCCGACGACCTGCGGGCCTTTCTGGCCGGGGCCCGTGCGGCGGGCTACACCGTGCGCATCAGCCGCACCTATCTCTCCTACGCCGACCAGAAGACCCGCTTCAACGGCATGGCCAGCACCATCTACGACCGGGGGGAGATGAGCCTGGAGGACGCGGAGAAGGAAGTCATCGCCATGGGCTACTACCCCGGCGCGGACGAGCACCAGACCGGGCTTGCGGTGAACGTGACGGATGAAACCGGGGAGGCCAAATACTCCACCCCGGTGATCGAATGGATGCGGGAGCACTGCGCCGAGTACGGCTTCATCCTCCGCTTTCCCGAGGGCCGGGAGCGCTACACCGGCCGCCAGGCCGAGCCCGGCCACTTCCGCTACGTGGGCCAGGTGGCCGCGGAGTATATCATGCGCAAGGGCATCACTCTGGAGGAATTCAAGGACGCCTACAGCGGAGAAAAGGACGAGATCTATCTATGGTAAACGAATCGGATACCATTGCGGCCATCGCCTCGGGCGGGGTGATCGCGGCCATCGGCATCGTGCGGCTCTCCGGACCGGAGGCCCTGACCGTGGCGGACCGGGTGTTCCGCCCCTCCGACGGGAGGGGCATGTCCGACCACGGCGACCGGCAGCTGGTCTACGGCGAGCTGCTGGACCGGGAGGGCCGGGTGCTGGACCTGTGCCTGTGCACCGTGTCCCGCGCCCCCCGGAGCTACACTGGGGAGAACACCGCCGAGCTCCAGTGCCACGGCTCCCCCGTGGTGCTGCGCCAGGCCCTGGAGAGCCTGTTCGCCGCCGGCGCCCGCCAGGCTCTGGCCGGGGAGTTCACCAAGCGGGCCTTTCTCAACGGCCGGATGGATCTGACCCGGGCCGAGGCGGTCATCGACGTGATCGAAGCCCGCTCCCCTCTGGCGGCCCGGAACGCCGTGGGCCAGCTGTCCGGAACGGTGCAGCGCTCGGCCGACGGCATTTATGAGCTTTTGACCGACATCTGCTCCCACTATCACGCGGTGCTGGACTACCCCGACGAGGACATCCCGGAGTTCACACTCAGCCAGTACGCCCGCGCGCTCACCGGCGCGGCGGACACTCTGGGGCGGCTGCTGGCCACCTTTGAGCGGGGGCGCTATCTGGACGCGGGGATCCCCGCGGTGATCGCCGGTAAGCCCAACGCCGGCAAGTCCTCCCTGCTCAACGCCCTGCTGGGCTACGAGCGGGCCATCGTCACCGACGTGCCCGGCACCACCCGGGACACCCTCTCCGAGGGCTGTACCCTGGGGGGCGTGCCTCTGCGGCTGACGGACACCGCGGGGCTCCACGCCGCCGCCGACGCGGTGGAGGCTCTGGGGGTGGAGCGCGCCCGCGCCGCCGCGGCGGGGGCGGAGCTGCTGCTGGCGGTGTTCGACCGCTCCCGGCCCTGGGAGGGGGAGGACGACGCCATCCTCGCCCTGGCCGGGAGCGCGCCCCGGGCCGTGGCGGTGGTCAACAAGTCCGATCTGCCCCCGGCGTGGGACCCGGAGCGTCTCCGGGACGCCTTCGGACGGGTGTGCGTGGTCTCCGCCCGGACGGGGGAGGGGCTGGACGCGGTGGAACGGGCTGTGGCGGAGCTCTTTCCCCTGCCCGAGGCCGCGGCGGGAGAGATCCTGACCAACGCCCGCCAGGCGGAGGCCGTATCCCGGGCGCTGGAGTACCTGCGCTCCGCCATCGACGCCATGGAGGGCGGCTGGCCGCCCGACGCGGTGCTCACCGAGTGCGAGGGCGCCATGGCGGCGCTGGGAGAGCTCACCGGCCGGAACGTGCGCCGGGACGTGACGGACAGGATCTTCTCCCGATTCTGCGTGGGAAAGTAACGTCCGCCCTTTTATCCGTTTAAATTCACAGGATCGCTATTGAATTTCACCCCCTGAAAATGTTATAATACATCGCCGTTTGGGAAAAAATTCAAGCGATAAACCAATCCATATACATCAGGAGGGCTACTATGAGCAAAAAGTACGTCTACCAGTTCAGTGAGGGCAACGCCAACATGCGTGAGCTGCTGGGCGGCAAAGGCGCCAACCTGGCCGAGATGACCAACATCGGTCTGCCTGTGCCCCAGGGCTTCACCATCACCACCGAAGCCTGCACCCGCTACTATGACGACGGCCGCCAGATCAACGACGAGATCATGGCCGAGATCATGGAAAACATCGCCAAGATGGAAGAGATCAACGGCAAGAAGTTCGGAGACCTCGCCAACCCCATGCTGGTGTCCGTCCGCTCCGGCGCCCGGGCCTCCATGCCCGGCATGATGGACACCATCCTCAACCTGGGTCTCAACGACGACGTGGTGGCCGCCATGATCGCCGGCAACCCGGACCCCGGTTTTGAGCGCTTTGTCTACGACTCCTACCGCCGGTTCATCCAGATGTTCTCCGACGTGGTCATGGAGGTGGGCAAGAAGTATTTCGAGACCCTCATCGACGAGATGAAGACCCGCCGCGGCGTCACTCAGGACGTGGAGCTCACCGCCGCCGATCTCAAGGAGCTGGCCGAGGAGTTCAAGGCCGAGTACAAAAAGCAGATCGGCGCCGACTTCCCCTCCGACCCCAAGGAGCAGCTGTACGAGGCCATCAAGGCCGTGTTCCGCTCCTGGGACAACCCCCGCGCCAACGTATACCGCCGGGAAAACGACATTCCCTACTCCTGGGGCACCGCCGTGAACGTGATGCCCATGGTGTTCGGCAACCTGAACGACAACTCCGGCACCGGCGTGGCCTTCACCCGTGACCCCGCCACCGGCGAGAAGAAGCTCATGGGCGAGTTCCTCACCAACGCCCAGGGCGAGGACGTGGTGGCCGGCATCCGCACCCCCATGCCCATCGAGCAGATGGCCGAGAAGTTCCCCCAGGCCTACGAGGATTTCGTGAAGGTCTGCGCCATTCTGGAGGAGCACTACCGCGACATGCAGGACATGGAGTTCACCGTGGAGAACGGCAAGCTCTACATGCTCCAGTGCCGCAACGGCAAGCGCACCGCCCACGCCGCGCTGAAGATCGCCTGCGATCTGGTGGACGAGGGCATGATCGACGAAAAGCAGGCCGTGCTGATGATCGACCCCCGGAATCTGGACACCCTGCTCCATCCCCAGTTCGACCAGGCGGCTCTCGCCGCCGCCACCCCCATCGGCAAGGGCCTGGGCGCCTCCCCCGGCGCGGCCTGCGGCAAGGTGGTGTTCACCGCTGACGACGCCTCCGCCTGGAAGGAGCGGGGCGAGAAGGTGGTCCTGGTCCGGCTGGAGACCTCTCCCGAGGATATCACCGGCATGATGGCGGCTCAGGGCATCCTCACCGTCCGGGGCGGCATGACCTCCCACGCGGCCGTGGTGGCCCGGGGCATGGGCACCTGCTGCGTGTCCGGCTGCGGCGACATCGTTATGGACGAGGCCAACAAACAGTTCACCCTGGGCGGCAAGACCATCCATGAGGGCGACTTCATCTCCATCGACGGCGCCACTGGCAACATCTACGAGGGCGTGATCCCCACCGTGGACGCCACCATCGCCGGCGAGTTCGGCCGGATCATGGCCTGGGCCGACAAGTACCGCCGCCTGGGCGTGCGCACCAACGCCGACAACCCCCGGGACGCCAAAAAGGCCAAGGAGCTGGGCGCTGAGGGCATCGGCCTGTGTCGCACCGAGCATATGTTCTTTGACGCGGAGCGCATCGCCGCCTTCCGCGAGATGATTTGCTCCGACACCGTGGAGGAGCGGAAAGTGGCCCTGGCCAAGATCATGCCCTATCAGCAGGGCGACTTTGAGGCCATGTACGAGGCCATGGAGGGCGCGCCCATCACCATCCGCTTCCTGGATCCCCCGCTGCACGAGTTCGTGCCCAACACCGAGGAGGAGATCGAGCTGCTGGCCAAGACCCAGGGCAAGACCGTGGAGCAGATCAAGAACATCATCGCCTCCCTCCACGAGTTCAACCCCATGATGGGTCACCGGGGCTGCCGTCTGGCCGTCACCTTCCCGGAGATCGCCGAGATGCAGACCCAGGCCGTCATCCGCGCGGCCATCAACGTCCAGGCCCGTCATCCCGAGTGGACCATCGTGCCCGAGATCATGATCCCCCTGGTGGGCGAGGTCAAGGAGCTCAAGTACGTCAAGGACGTGGTGGTGGCCACCGCCGACAAGGAGCTGGCCGACGCCGGCAGCACCATGAAGTACAAGGTCGGCACCATGATCGAGATCCCCAGAGCCGCCCTCACCGCCGACGACATCGCCAAAGAGGCCGAGTTCTTCTCCTTCGGCACCAACGACCTGACCCAGATGACCTTCGGCTTCAGCCGTGACGACGCGGGCAAGTTCCTGGGCGCCTACTACGACCGCAAGATCTACGAGAGCGATCCCTTCGCCCGTCTGGACCAGACCGGCGTGGGCAAGCTGGTGGAAATGGCCGCCAGACTGGGCCGCTCCGCCCGTCCCGACCTGCACCTGGGCATCTGCGGCGAGCACGGCGGCGATCCCTCCAGCGTGGAGTTCTGCCACAAGGTGGGTCTGGACTACGTGTCCTGCAGCCCCTTCCGTGTGCCCATCGCCCGTCTGGCCGCCGCTCAGGCCGCCATTAAGGAGGAGAAATCCGCTGAGGCCGTCCTGGAGGAGAAGAAGGCCGAGGTGGAGCGCAAGGTAGAGGCCGCCAAGGCCGCCCTGCGGGACGCCGCCGGCAAGCTGCAGACCGCCGCGGCCGACGCCACCGGCGATCTGAAAGACGTGGTCTCCGCCGGACTCAAGAGCCTGGCCGCCGGCTGGGAAGAGGCCAAGAAGACCTTCACCCAGTCCAGAACCGACAAGTAAGATCCGCTCGACAGTATAAAAGAAGGTATCCCGGAGCTCCGGGATACCTTCTTTTTTCAGCGCGTCTCCGCTGCTTTTTTACACAAAGACCCCCACGGCCTCCAGGGCGTCGTACAGGGCGTTCTCGTCCCCGTCGGGGGCCATCTCCAGGTGCAGCAGCTTGGTGTCCTGGCGCAGCAGCTTGTCCTGGACGATCTCGGCCCGGGCGCTGAGGAGCCCCGGCACGTCGGAGAGGTGCGCGCAGATCTCGTCGCCGCACTGCTGGCAATGATTTTTCCCCACGCAGAACCGGCAGGGCAGGTAGGAATACTCCAGCGTCACGCCCTCATTCCTCCCACAGCACGTCCGGGTAGATCCCCCGGCGCTTCATGTCCGCCACGGCGGCCTGGACCGAGGGCAGGTCCTCCCGATAGGTGACGCCGTACCAGGTCTCCTCGCAGGGCAGCAGCCGCACCCGGTCGCCGCACTCGTGCATCTGGGCGTTGGCCACGCTGGGCAGGAAATACTCCGCCTTCTCCGGGTTTTTCGGAAGCTCCCGGCGGAGAAAGTCCTCGAACCGGGCGTCGAAGGCGTCCATCATGGGCCGCTGGAAGCCCCAGAAATTCATGCTCACCAGCGTGTCCCCGGGCAGGGTGACGTAGTGCTCCCCGTCCTCGGTGTAGGCCGCGTCGTCCCCCCGCTTCTCCACGTGGGTGCGCTCGGTGATGGAGGTGAGATAGCCTCCCTCCGAGGCGCAGACGCCCCGGGCCACGTAGCCGTGCTCGGTGACAGTGTTGCGCAGACGGTAGCCCACCATGGCGTGCTCGTTTTCGGCGTGGGGGGCGGTGAGGAAGTCATAGAGCACCCGGAAGGCCTCCCGGCCGTAGAAGTCGTCGGCGTTGATCACCGCGAAGGGCTCCGCCACCTCCCGCCGGCAGGAGCGCACCGCGTGGGCGGTGCCCCAGGGCTTGACCCGGCCCTCCGGCACGGTGAAGGGCGCGGGCAGGTCCTCCATCTCCTGGAAGACGTAGCGCACGTCCATGGAGCGCTCCACGTGGGGGCCCACGATGGCGCGGAAATCCGCCTCCTTCTCCCGCTTGATGACGAAGATCACTTTTTCAAATCCCGCTTTGTGGGCGTCGAACAGGGAAAAATCCATAATGATCTCCCCCCGGTCGCCCACGGGGGTGATCTGCTTGAGTCCGCCGAAGCGGCTGCCCAGCCCGGCAGCCATGATGATAAGAGACGGTCTTTCCATTTATTCTGTTCTCCCGATCGTTTCAAGATATTCCGGCACAGCCGGGATAGTCTCCTTTATTCCCCGTAGCCCATGGGGTTTTTGCTCTGCCAGTTCCAGGTGTCCCGGCACATATCCTCCAGCGTTTTCTCCGCCCGCCAGTGGAGCAGCATCTCGCTCTTGGAGGGATCGCAGTACAGCCGTGTCACGTCCCCGGCCCGGCGGGGCCCGATGACGTAGGGGATGGTGATGCCGGTGGCCGCCTCAAAGGCTTTAACCATGTCCAGCACGCTGTAGCCCGTGCCGGTGCCCAGATTGAAGACCTCGGTGCCGGTGTAGTTGTCCATGTAGTTCATGGCCGCCACGTGGCCCTTGGCCAGGTCCACCACGTGGATGTAGTCCCGGATGCCGGTGCCGTCGGGGGTGTCGTAGTCGCTGCCGAACACGTTCAGCCGCTCCCGGCGTCCCGCGGCGGTCTGGGAAATGAAGGGCATCAGGTTGTTGGGGATGCCCCGGGGATCTTCCCCGATGAGCCCGCTGGGATGGGCCCCCACGGGGTTGAAGTACCGCAGCAGCATCACGGACCAGTCCTTGTTGGCCGCGGCGGTGGAGCGCAGGATCTCCTCGCACATGAACTTGGTCCAGCCGTAGGGGTTGGTGCACCCGCCGGTGCGGGAGCTCTCGTTCACGGGCATCACGTTGTCCGGGGCGTATACGGTGGCGGAGGAGGAGAAAATGATCTTCTTCACCCCGTAGCGTTCCATCACCGAGCAGAGGGTGATGGTGGAGTTCAGGTTGTTTTCGTAGTAGAGCAGGGGCTTCTCCACCGACTCGCCCACCGCCTTGAGCCCGGCGAAGTGGAGCACACAGCCGAAGTCGTAGCGGGAAAAGATCTCCTCCAGGGCGGCCCGGTCCCGGAGATCCGCCTCATAGAAGGTCACGTGCTTGCCGGTGATCTGCTCCACCCGGCGCAGACTTTCGGCGCTGGAATTGACAAGGTTGTCGGCCACGACCACCTCGTGGCCGGCCTCCAGCAGCTCCACAACGGTGTGGCTGCCGATATAGCCGGTGCCGCCGGTGACAAATACGGTCATTTCATTCTCCTCCGTTCTTTGATTCGCAGTTGAGTTTAAACCAAAACGGCTTCGCCGTCAATCACCGTCTCAAAGGCCTCCCCCAGGGTCACGGGCCCTTCGATGGTCAGGGCGCTCAGCTCCCCGGCGGTCATCTCCGCCCGGGCGATGATCTCGCCCCCGGGCTGGCGCAGGGGAAACGTCCCGCCCGCCTCCCGGGCCAGCAGGGCCGCGGCCGCGGCGCTGCCCGAGGCACAGCTGCTCTCGAAAAACAGCGTGTCCGTGTCCCGGACGTACACCGCCGGGACCATGGTCCTGTCCGCCTCCCAAAGGTACATCACCCCGGCGGCGGGGGCGGCGTAGTGCTCCGCCAGGGCCGCGGTGAGCGCACGGGCGTGGGCCGGGTCCCCCGGCTCCCCCCGCCACAGGGCGTGGACGATGCCGGGAAAGACCGCCGTCTCCAGTCCGTGCCAGATCTCCAGCCGCTCCGGCAGAGGCATCTCCCCCCGGACGGAGCCCCCCGGCAGATCCGTGCGCACCCGCAGGAGATGATCGCAGCCGCTGATCTCCAGCTCGTGGACGCCGGGGCCCGCCTCCCGGGCGCGCAGCGCGCCCAGAGAGCGCAGGGCGTTGCCGCAAAACTCCCCGCCCATCATCTCCAGCCGGGCCTCGCCTCCCAGCCGGGGCGGGGCCAGAAAGCCCACCTGCTCCCCGCCGAAGCGGTCCAGCAGCTCCACCGCCGTCCGGGCCCGGTCCGCTGCCGCCACAGGGGTGAGCACCAGCAGCGTCACGTTCCCGGCGGGGTCGGCCCGGACCAGACGCACCCGCGCCCCGGTCAAACCGCGCACTCCAGCACGGCGGAGGGATCGACACCCGTCTGCTCCGCCAGGAAGGGGGCCAGCTCCCGGGCGATGCGCCGCAGCCCGCCGGGGACGTCGCTCTCCACGTTCAGGGGCAGGATGGGGTCGTGGAGGGACAGCCGCAGCAAAAACCAGCCGCTGCCGTGGTCCGCGTCCAGGTTCACCCGCACGCCTTCATGGTTGTCCGGGGCGAGACTCCAGCCGGGCTGGGCGCCGGCGTAGCTCTCCAGGGCGGCGAGCACCGCCTCCCCCGCGGTCTTGAAGTCCGGCGCGGTGATGCGCATGCGGAACTCCCGGCTCTCCGCCGGCTCCGCCAGATCCGCGATCAGCGACTCCAGGGGCCGTCCGCAGGCCATCTCAATGACGAAGCGGGTCACCAGATAGGCCCCGTCGTCCAGAAAATAGTTCTCCTTCATGGCCGCGTGACCGGAGGTCTCGATGGCCAGCTGACAGTCCTGACCCAAGGCGTTGAGCCGCAGGCCCTCGTTGATCACGTTGCGGTAGCCCCGGCGGAAGCGCCGGTGGATCCCGCCCCGGCGGGCGATGAACTCCGCCAGCCCCGTGGAGGTCACCGAGTCGGTGACGATGGTGGTGCCCGGATGCTCCCGCAGCACGATGGCGGAGATCAGCGCGATGAGGCGGTTGCGGTTGAGCTCCTCCCCGGAGCGCAGCACCGCCCCGGCCCGGTCCACGTCGGTGTCGAAGATGATGCCCAGATCCGCGTTGGCCGCCAGCACAGCGGCGCGGATGCTGTCCATGGCGGCGCCGTCCTCCGGGTTGGGGACGTGGTTGGGGAAGCGGCCGTCGGGGTCCAGGTACACGCTGCCGGACACGTCCGCCCCCAGGGGAGCGAGCACCTTGTGGGCGTAAAAGCCGCCGGCGCCGTTGCCTGCGTCCACCACGATGCGGCAGCCCTCCAGGGGGCGATCCTTCCCGGCGGCAGCGCGGACCTTGTCCCGGAGCTGGGCGGCGTAAACGTCCATGAACTCCCCCCGCTCCACACGGCCGGGCGCGGAGGGGACCTTCTCCGCGCCGCCGGCGAGGATGTCCCGGATGTCCACGCTCTCCGCGCCGCCGGCGGCGGTGAAGAATTTCAGGCCGTTCCGGTTCCAGGGCAGGTGACTGGCGGTGATCATCACCGCGCCGTCAAAGCAATAGCCCTCGGTGACGGTGGTCATGAACATGGCCGGGGTGGTGGCCAGACCCATATCCGTCACCAGCAGCCCCTGCCGGGCCAGAGCCTCCCCCAGCCAGAGGGCGATGCTCTCCCCGGAGAGGCGGGAATCCCGGCCCATGGCCACCCGCAAGGGGGTATCGCCCCCGATCTTTTCCCGGAGCCAGCGGGCAAAGCCCCCGGCGATGTGCTCCACGGCCTCCCGGGTGAGGCTGACCTCTTCGCCCGCCACTCCGGGCAGGGCCACGCCCCGGATGTCGCTGCCGTTCTGCAGTCTGCTATAATCCATGGAGGATCCTCCTTATCGTCGATTCCCTTTGATTATACCCCTGTCCCACCGGCCTTGACAAGCCGCAATCGGCATGTTATCCTCGATTCAGAGAATCGAGGTGCAGCAATGTTCAAAGCCTGATCTGTATTTACGTCATACCGGAACGCCGCCCGTCTGCCGACGGGTGGGCTTCGCTGTCGTAAAAACGGATCGGACCTTGACCTCCCGGAAGCTTTTTCGGGGGTGCTGCGCATTTTTTGCGCTCATTTTCCGTTTTTCGGCGGCGTTTTTTCTGCGGAAAAGGAGGCAATATGCTGGAATTGCAAAACGTGACGCTGCGGCTGCACGACAGCGGCCGCACGCTGGTGGAGGACTTCTCCTTCACCCTGGGCCGGAGGGACCGGGCCGTGCTCATCGGGGAGGAGGGCAACGGCAAATCCACCCTGCTGAAATTCATTTATGACCGGCGCCTGGTGGAGCCCTGGTGCGAGTGCTCCGGCCGGGTGCTCTGCCGGGGCAGGCTTGCCTGGCTGCCCCAGAGCATGGACCCGGCGCTGTACGACGTCACCCTGGCGGAGTATTTCGACGGCACGGCCTGGTACGACCACGTGCCGCTGCTGCAGCGGCTGGGCACCGATCCCCAGCGGCTGTTCTCCTCCCAGCGGCTGGGCACGCTCTCCGGGGGCGAGCGGGTACGCTTTCAGCTGCTGCGGCTGGTGATGGACGAGCCGGACGTGCTGCTGCTGGACGAGCCCGCCAACGATCTGGACATCCCCACCCTGGAGTGGCTGGAGGATTTTCTCAACACCGTGGCGGGGAGCGTGCTGTTCATCTCCCACGACGAGACGCTCATCGAGAACACGGCCAACGTGATCCTGCACGTGGAACAGCTGCTGCACAAGACCCAGACCCGCATCACCCTGACCCGGGCGCCCTACCGGGAGTATCTGCGCCGGCGGGACGAGCTCTTTGCCCACCAGAACCAGGTGGCTTTCAAGGAGCGTGACCAGCACGAAAAGCAGATGGACCGCTGGCGGCAGATCTACCAGCGGGTGGACCACGAGCAGAGCAGCATCTCCCGGGGGGATCCCCACGGGGGGCGGCTGCTGAAAAAGAAAATGCACGCCGTACGCTCCACCGGACGGCGGCTGGAGCGGGAGGCGGAGGATTTCACCCCCTTTGCCCACCGGGAGGAGGCCATCCTCACCGCCTTTGACGCCGATCTGCACCTGCCGGCGGGGAAGCGGGTCCTCGCCTTCGGGCCGGAGACGGTGCGGGTGGGGGATCGGGTGCTGGCGGAAAACGCGGCGCTCACCGTCGTCGGCCCGGAACGGGTGGGCATCATGGGCGCCAACGGCGCAGGCAAGTCCACCCTGCTGGGGATGCTGTGGGACGTGCTGAAGGACCGGCGGGACGTGACCGCCGCCCGGATGCCCCAGGATTACGCCCAGGCCCTGCCCTTTGCGCGCTCCCCCCTGGAATTTCTGACCCGCAGCGGCTCGAAGGAGGAGGCTGTGCTGATCCACAACCGGCTGGCCAGCATGCGCTTTACCTACGCCGAGATGCACGGGCCCATCCGCGCGCTCTCCGGCGGGCAGCAGGCCAAGCTGCTGTTTCTGGACATGGTGCTGCGCCGGGCCGACGTGCTGCTGCTGGACGAGCCCACCCGGAACTTCTCCCCGCTGTCCGCGCCGGTGGTGCGCGCCGCCCTGGAGGATTTCGGCGGGGCCATCATCAGCGTCTCCCACGACCGGCGGTATCTGGCGGAGGTGTGCACCGCCGTGTACGAGCTCACGCCGGAGGGTCTGATCAAAAGACGATAACGGCACCGCCGCCCTGCGCGTGAAAGCGGGCGCTGCCCGGGGATCTCCCGGCGCAGCGCCCGCTTGTTATTCTGCGCGGAGCGGCCTGCGCCGCGCAGGTGAAGAGTCTCCCTTTCGGCTCCTTCGCTCCGGACGCCCCCGCAGTCTTCCCGGGGTCCTCCGGCCGATCCGTTCACGCGGTATTCTCCGGCGCCTCCGCGGCCCGGCGCCGCTCCCACAGCCGGATCACCCGTGCGGACACGGTCATGTAGAGCCGGTTGTAGCTCTTGTTCAGGTCCGTTTTCACCAGCCGCTGGATCTTCTGCATCCGGTAGCGCAGGGTGTTCTTGTGCAGGAACATGGCCTCCGCCGTGTTTTTCAGGGAGCAGCCGTTCTCCAGATAAGCGCTGAAGGTCTGGTAAAGGCTGTCCCGCTGCTCCCCCTCCCGGCGCCACAGCATCCGCACGTCCGGGTGGCAGGCGACGAGGGCCTCCTCCAGATCGCCGCACAGCAGCAGAAAGTCCAGGGCGCAATAGTAAAAATCCCACACCGGATACCGTCCCTCCGGCAGCGCGGCGCCGCGCTCGGCCATGTGGGTGTCCTCCGCGGCCGCGTCCGGCGGCGCCTCCGACGGACGCCTGGGGGCCGGCACGTTCCAGCGGCTCATGGCGATGGCCATACCGGCCTGGCGGTACAGCCAGCGCAGGTTCTCCGCTCCGGAGGCGTGAAGGCTCTTCCCCACGGTCAGATCCGCGGGGGTGAAGTGGATGGAGAGCTTCTCCGTGCGAAAGCCCCCGTTGCGGGTGACGTTGTGCACCAGCAGCAGATCGTCCCCCGCTTCCAGCAGGACGCAGCCGGGGTACGCCTCGGCCACCGTCTGGCGGGTCAGCGCCCGGACCCGGGGGTCCGGCGGGACGCTGCGCAGCCGGATCAGGATCGCCTGATAGAGATCCCCCCGCTCCCAGCCGCTGCCGGCGAGATACCGGTCCAGCGCCTCCGGGTCCACGCTCTCCCCGGCCAGCAGCTGGTCCAGCACCCCCGCCGCAGGGGGGCGGGGACTTTCGGACCCCTGATCGTCGGTGAGGGCCGCGGCAAAGCAGTCCCCCAGCGCCGCAAGCAGCTGGCTGTCCCCGGGGTTCACCGGACGCCGGTGCTCCACCAGCACCAGCCGGCCCACCACCCGGCCCCGGACCTTCACGGCCCGGTACAGCCCGTCGGTCCGGCTCTCCCCGTTCCGGAAGGTAAAGGGCCGGACGGTCTCCTCGTCCCAGAGACCGGGGCTGTTCTGCTGCCGGATCCGGGTGAGGGCGTGGACCGACAGCTGTCCCCAGCGCTGGAGATAGGTCCACTCGGCGCCGATCTCCTCCGGCCGGGACACCCGCAGCATCCCCAGCACCCGAAAGCTGCCGTCCAGCAAAAGCAGCGGATTGTGAAAAAAATGCCGGGCCATCTCGATGGCCGGCTGATACTCTCCCCGGCGCACGGCGTCTTCCGTCGTCCGCTGCCATTCGTTATAAGAGTCAAAAACCTCCTGCACCAGCTCAAACCCCTCCGATACGGGAATGTCCCGCAGGGTGATGGTGCCGGCGTCCGCCCGGCACACCGTATCCCGGCCCCGGGCGCAGACGTAAACACAATCCGAGGCGTAAGCCCTGCGCGCGCTTTTCAGAACGGCGCCGTCGGATCCGGACAGGTCCACCGTAAGTTCCACACCTTGCAGTCTGTTGGCGATCATCCACATGCTTAATTTCATTTTGCGCCCCTTTCCTGTGCGGAAAACACAAACTCCTCCTTGTCGTCGTGTTGCCATTTCGGTCTGACGCGCGCTGTTTTTCGGTGTCCCTGTAAGTTATTATAATAACGAAAACACATATTTTACAAGGGGGAATGAAAAATGGCAGAAGAAAAGAAATACTCGCTCATCAACATCATCGCCGTACTGTCCGTCAGCACCCTTTTGTATCTTGCCACGATCAACGCCGCCTCCCTTCCCTATCTGGTCAAGGAGTTTCCCCAGTACAGCATCACCACGGTGAAGCTGTTCACCACCATCCCGTCCCTGATGATGATCATCTGCTCTCTGATCTCGGGAAAGCTGATCCAGATCTTTCCCATCAAGCGGATCATCGTGGTGTGCGCCGCGCTGATGTGCGTGGCGGGCTTCAGCACGTATTTCGTGTTCAACCTGCCCACGATCCTGATCCTGCGGGTGATCTACGGCATGGGCTCCGGCACGGTGTTCCCTCTGGCCAACGCCATTATCCAGCAGCTGTTTGAAGGGGAGCAGCGGGCCCGGCTCATGGGCATCCGGGCGGGCTTTGGGGCGCTGTTCGGCGCGGCGGTGACCCTGGTGGGGGGCGTGCTCACCTCCATCCACTGGCGCTACGCCTTCTTCGGGTATCTGTTCGCCATTCCCGTGGCGCTGCTGATCCTGTTTTTCTGCCCCACCAACGAGCCCATCAAAAAGGAGAAGGAGGCCGACGCGGTGAAGGAGCGGAAGTACACCGGCAAGACCTGGCTGGTGCTGGTCTTCGTGATCCTTTTCAACGTGTGCATGATGTCCTTCAACGTGGAGCTGTCGCTGGTGGTCACCGGAGAGGGCATCGGCAACGCCAAATCCGTGTCCATGATCGCATCCACCAACACCATTTTCGCCTTTATCGCCGGGCTGATCTTCGGCAGCATACAGAAAAGGGCCAAGCGCTTCATGGCGGTGATCGCCACGGGCCTGGTGGGGCTGGCGCTGATGCTGGGGCGCTACGTCAACTCCGTGCCGCTGTTCATGTGCACCGCGGCCATCTTCGGCCTGGGCTTCGGGTTTTACAACCCCACCTATAACCTGCTGATCGCCTCCACCGCCGCCAAGCCCAAGTACGGCTCCCAGGCGATCACCATCTACACCAGCTGCGTGGGGATCGGACAGTTTTCCTATCCGTACCTGATCTCCTGGATCACCAGGGGGCTGCATCTCACCGCGCCGCGCTCCGAGTGGCGGGTCACCTCCACGGGGCTCGTCATCCTGGTGTCCTGCGCGCTGATCTACATCCTGGTCACCGGCAGCAGAGACAGAAAAAAGGCCGCGGCATAGCCCGCGGCGGGGAACGTGCAGGATCTTGCAAAGGAGGAGGAAAAAGATGCTGACGGAAAAAGAAAACTATATGATGGCGATCCGGGGCGAGATCCCCGAATGGGTGCCCCGGAATATGTACGCCTCGCCCGGCCACGCGCCCGCGTGCACCTGGGTGGGCCCGGGCTTTCTCAACGAGCGCCGCACCCCCCAGGGCGGCTTTGACATCTGGGGCGTGGAGTACGTGGCCACCCGGGACACCGGGGGCATGGCCCTGCCCAAGCCGGGCCAGTTCATCCTGGACGACATCCGGCACTGGCGGGACGTGATCAAGGCCCCCGACATCTCCAACATCGACTGGGAGACCATGGCAAAGAAGGATCTGGCCAACATCGACCGCAGCCAGACCGCCATCCAGACGTCCATCCACGTGGGCTATTTCCAGCACCTGATGAACTTCATGGGCTTTACCGAGGGGCTGTGCGCCATGTACGAGGAGCCCGAGGAGGTGCTGGAGCTGTTCGAGTACCTCAACGCTTTTTACAACGTTGTCTGTGAAAAGGTCCTTGAGTACTACAAGCCGGATCTGTGGGGCGTCACCGACGACACCGCCGCGGCCCAGAACCCCTTCATCTCCGTGGAGATGTACCGGGAGCTGGTCAAGCCCTTCCACGACCGCCACGCCAAATTCGGCCGGGACGCGGGACTGCCCATCACCATGCACAACTGCGGCCGGTGCGAGGACTTTATCGAGGACTGGCTGGAAATGGGCATCTGCTGCTGGAACCCGGCCCAGACCGTCAACGACCTGGTGGGGATCAAGAAGAAGTACGGCAACCGCCTGGTGCTGGAGGGCTGCTGGGATTCCTCCGGGCCGGTGGGCTGGCCCGGCGCCCCCGAGGAGCTGGTGCGTCAGCAGGTGCGGAACACCATCGACACCTTCGCCCCGGGCGGCGGGTTCATCTTCTGGGCCAGCTCCTACGGCGCGGCCGACGACGAGCAGTTCCTGGACAAGGCCCGGTGGATCACCGAGGAATACGACGCCTACGGCCGGACGTTCTACCAGAAATAAAACCGCCCCTTCGCCCGGTCGCGGAAAAACTCTGAATCACGCGGCTTTACTCCCGATCTTGTCGGGGTAAAGCCGCGTTTTTCCGGATCGCTCCCTCCGCCCTCTCACAGAAAGACCGCAGACGCTCCTCTTTGTGTCTCATACGGCGAGCCCCCTACCGCAGGTTCCGTTCTGCGGCAGGGGGCTTCATTTTCTATGGCCGTTTATGGGGGATCGGTCCGCGTCCGGGCGGACCGCCGATTATTGTCTCCTGCAGGCGCTCAATCAAAGGGGTACTTCAAAAAGACCGCCAGGTTGCCGGACTCCATATGGTCGTAGGCGGCGTGAAATCCGTCCTCCCGGTTGCCGGTCACAACAACGATGCTGCGCCGGCCCCGGCGTACGGGGACCTCCAGGACCTCTTCGGTATCATAGCCGTCCGAATACTCCGCGGTGGGACTCAGCTCGACCCTCACAAGGACCGGAATGGCCTCCGGCAGCGTGTCCGGCTGGACCTCCCGCCGAATCGGGAAGGGGATCGTCTCTCCGAACGCAAAGGGCACAAGGTCGTTGTTCCCTGTTTCGTGGACGTGCTGCGCCGCGGAGATGGAGCTGAAGCCGGTTTTTGTATTGTCCAAATCATTGAATTTCCACAGGATCCGTGCGCCATAGATGTCGCCGTCGCTCCTGTTCTCCACAACGATGTATACCATCCTGGAGGTGTGTATCCATAGGGCCGTAAACGCGGCCAGCAGAACAAGGACAAGGATCAGCACCGCCTTTGCCGCTTTGCTCATGCCGGCGCGCTTTCCGTCAGACGCATTCTTCATCGCCCTTCACCTGCCTTTCCGGGCTTATATCCATGTAGACGAGCTTGACCTTGTGTTTATATTGAATGTATTTCTAACCACGCCCACCGATTCGATCTCACCGTCCATTAACTGAAATATTTCCGTACGGACTATGACCTGAGTTCCGCTTGTCTGAAGGAAAGATAAATTTCCGGGCGTAAAAACACCATTTCCATTGCCGCCGAGAGAATAGGCACTAGTCACCACCCCAACGCCGGAAGAATACTCATAATGGTTAATATTGTATTGAATGTTTAGGTATAGAAAGTCGATCAGATTATGGATCTTCACTTTTGAGCCTGTGTAATACGTTATTCCACTTGAAACAGTAGATGATCCCGGCGTAAATTCAGCCCATTCGATTCCTAGCGGAGCATATACTCTCAAAACAGTATAGCGCCCATCGGGGTTCCGCTTCATATACTCTTCTTTTGGCCCTTCCTCGTAAAGCTTCTTATAATAATCAATTCTCTCTTGAACAGGTAACTTTGCCATTTCATTGGCAAAGTCTATCGCCTCTGCAACGCTTATGTCAGCCTCGGGAAACTCATTTTTGAGTTTACTTAACTCAGTTATAATGGTTTCGGAATCCAGAACTTTTGCTTCGGCAGATGTCCTCTGTGCAGTCTCCGCCGGGCCGTTGTATGCGAGCACATTCAAGGCAGATACTGTAAACAAGAGCAACACCATAAGCAGACTAACGATCCTCTTTTTTGCCTTTTTCATTGGAAACGCTCCTTTCATCGCATCCACGTGAGGTCAAACAACGCTTTGCAAAGGGGGTGGATCTGCCTTAATCACAGGACCGCCCGGCTCCCGTTCAGCCGCCGACTGTTCTAAGTAAACCATAGCGGAAAAAAGCCGGGCTGTCAAGCAACGGCCGCGCTATGGAAAACGGGACGCAAACGGTTTTCCTCCTGTCTTTTTGAGAACAAGGGGATCGCCCGGAGCAGACAGCTCCGGGCGATCCCCTGCGGCGTTCAGAAATCATTTATTGCCGGTGGGCAGCATCCCGGCGATGGCGCCGACGAAGTTGCTCATGGGCATGGTCTGCAGCAGGATCCGTCCCGGGCCGGTGACCACGGTGTTGAACAGGCTCTCCCCGCCGAAGAGCACATTTTTCACGCCCCGGACCTGCTGGATATCCAGGGACACGCTCTCGTCCATCATGGCCAGATATCCGGTGTCGATGACCATCTGTTCCCCGGGGGCCAGGTAATACTCCACCACGGAACCGTCGATCTCGATAAAGGCGGTGCCCCGGCCGGAGAGCTTCTGCATAATGAAGCCCTCGCCCCCGAAGAGCGCCGACCCCAGCTTCTTCTGGAAGAACACGCTCAGCTCCACGCCGGGCTCCGCGGCGAGAAACGCCTTCTTCTGCACCACGATGGGGCGGTCCGGGGTGATGTCGTAGGCCCGGATGGCCCCGGGGAAGCTGGAGGCAAAGGCGATCGTGCCCTCGCCGCCCCGGGCGGTGTAGCGGTTCTGGAACATGGCCTCCCCGGAAAACAGGCGGCCGAATACCTTGGCGGCCCCGCCGCCGGTGGTCTGCATCTCCATGTTGGGGGACATCCAGCTCATGGCTCCCGCCTCGCTGACCATGGACTCCCCGCTCTCCAGCCGGCAGATCACCACCGGCATGGGCTCTCCCTGGATCTGATACTGCATATGGCTCTCCTTTCAGTTTTGAAATGAACTATGTTCTCCCCGCCCCCGGCGCTCTGTCCGCCGCCAGGCAGGTTTTTCCACAAAGTACGTAAACGCTGCCGCCGCGGCGATCCCCGCGGCAAAGCACAGCGCCGTGTAGCGCGCCTGCCAGGCGCGCCCCTCGCTCATCTGGGGCATATCCGTGACGTACGGGGGCAGCCGCCAGGTTTTGAGCTTCACGGCCAGATACTGGTGCCAGATGTAAAAGTTATAGGAGATCCCGGCCAGGAACTTCGTCAGGGGATTGCCCAGCAGACCGCTGAGGGCCGGGCCCCACTGGGCGCCGCACCACAGAAAGCCGCCTCCCAGCACTCCCAGAGGCAGCCGCCACAGGACCTGCAGCTCGTTGAGCTGCCGGGCGTCCGCCGGGGACTGGACCCACAGCACCCGAAGGATCCCCGCCAGCAGTCCCGCCGAGCCCAGGGCGCACAGCCACCGGGGGAGCCGATCGGAATACCTTGCCAGCAGATGGGCGCTGAGCATCCCGCAGGCGTAGAGGGGCAGCATGCACGGCAGTTGGTTGAACACCATGCCGATGTCCGCCGCCCGCAGGGCAGCCGCGCCCGCGGCCAGGCCCAGAGCCGTCATCACGGCAAAGGTGAGCCACGGCCGGCGGTAAAAGGCCCGTCCGACCAGGGGGAAGAGCAGGTAAAACTGCATCTCCACCGCCAGCGTCCACAGCGCGGCGTTGAGACTGGTCCAGTAATAGGTGCTGCGCCAGAAGGTGTGGGTAAAGGTGAGGTGGGCGGCCAGATCCCGCAGCAGCGTGGGGCTGCCGGGGTTGCGGCCGTAGATCCCCGCAAAAAGCAGCGCCAGACCCACCGCCGCCAGATAGCTGGGCAGGATCCGCCGCAGGCGGCGGCTGTAAAAGCGCCGGGTGTCGGGCATCTGGCCGCTGCGGGCCACCGGCAGGTAGAGCAAAAACCCGCTGAGCAGCAGCATCAGGTCCACCGCCATATACCCCCGCCGGACGATCCGCTGCAGGTCGAAATACACGCCCCCCAGCCGGAAGCCCGGGTCCAGCCAGGACTGCTGCCAGATGTGGAAGCAGGCCACCAGACCCACCGCGAACACCCGCAGGAAGTCCGCCGCGGCGATATAGTCCTTTCCCCGCCGGTCGGTCACGTCCGGAATCCCCCGTCGCAGCCGATGATCTCCCCGGTGATGAAGCTGGCCCGGTCGCTGGCCAGAAACGCCGCCAGCTCCGCGATGTCCTCCGGCTGCCCGATCCGGCCCAGGGGGGTGTCCGCGGCCATCATGGCCTTTTCCTCGGCGGTGAAGCAGGCGGTCATGTCCGTTTCAATGACGCCGGGGGCGATGGCGTTCACCCGGATGCCGGAGGGCGCCAGCTCCTTGAACAAGGACCGGGTCATGGAGATCATGGCCCCCTTGGTGGAGGAGTAGGCCGCCTCGCAGGAGCTGCCGTAGACCCCGCACACGGAGGTGATGTTGATGATGCAGCCCCGCTTGGCCCGGATCATCCCCGGCACCGCCGCCCGGGTGCAGTAAAAGGCTCCGTCGATGTTCACGCTGTACAGCTGCCGCCACAGCTCGTCGGTGAGGTCCTGGACCTGCTCGGCGTGGGCGATGCCCGCGTTGTTCACCAGCAGCTCCACGTCCCCTGCGGCGTCGAACATGGCCTGTACCGCCGCCGGGTCGGACACGTCCGCCCAGACCGCCGTGCCGCCGATCTCCGCCGCCAGGGCCAGGGCCTTGTCCCGTGACTGGTTGTAATTGACGTACACCGTCCACCCGTCCCGGGCCAGCGCCCGGCAGGTGGCCGCGCCGATGCCCCGGCTGCCGCCGGTGACCAGCGCCTTTCTCAAAGGTCTATCAGTCGGCATTTGAACTGCTCTCCCTTCACTTCGATCAGGCCGCCGCTGTACCGTCCCATCCCCGCGCTGCCGGGGTTGAACAGCGTCACGTCGCCCATTTTCCTGAATTCTGCCTGGTGGGTGTGGCCGAACAGGCCCAGCTGCGCCCCGGAAAAATGCACCGCGTTGGCCAGGGGCTCCAGGGCGGTCTTCACCGAATGCCGGTGGCCGTGCTCCATGTAGATGGTCACGCCCTCCGCCGGAAAGATCAGCCGCTCCGGCGCGCCGGAGGGATCCCAGGCGTCGCAGTTGCCGCAGACAAAACGCACGTCCAGCCCGGGAAAGCTCCTTGCCAGCGCCTCCGCGTCCCGGACCAGGTCGCCCAGGTGCAGCACCATGTCCGGGCGGTGGGCCTCCACGGCGCGGCACATGGGCTCTGTATTTCCATGGGAATCGGAAAAAACGGCGATGAGCATTTGCGCACACTCCTTACCCGCACACATACAATGGAACTGCGGAGGTGATGATCCATGGAAGATCTTCAACAGCTGGGGGCCCGGCTCCTGCAGGGGAAAAACGGCGAGGCGCTGCGCGCCCTGGCCGACTCGCCGGAGGCAAAGCGTCTGGGCGCGGCCCTGGACGGAGCGGAGACCGCCGCCGCGCTGCGCGCCGGGGACGAGGAAGCCCTGGCCGCGCTGCTCCGGGGCGTGCTGGCCACGGCGGAGGGCAAAGCCCTGGCGGAAAAGCTCTCCGCGCTGGATAAGCAGCCGTGAGTGAGCTGGAGGATCGGCTCAACGCGGTGCTGTCCGACCCCGCCCAGCTCAGCCGTCTGTCGGAGATGGCCGCCCGGCTCATGGGCGGCTCTCCCGACCGGGGAGAGGATCCGCCGCCGGAGGCGGGCGCCGACCGTCCGGGACCGGTGAGCCGGCTGCTCAAAAGTTCGGGCCGCAGCCGGGGTAAGCCTTTGCTGGAGGCCCTGAGCCCCTATCTGGACGAGGAGCGCCGCCGGCGGCTGGAGCGGGCGCTGCGCCTGGCCTCCACGGCGCGGATCGCCGCCTCCGCCCTGGGGCAGATGGGAGGGGACCATGGCCTATAACCGCTATCGAAACGGCGGCGGGACCCCGGAGCGGGTGGAAACGCCGCCCCCGCCTCCGCCTGTTGATCCGCCTCCGGCAGCGGCGCCCCAGCCGCCGGAGCATCCCGGACCGGCGGGGCCGCATCCCTCCGCCGGCGCGCTGGACGCGGCGCTGCGCCGTCTGACGCCGGAGGATCTGCTGGTGATGGCGGTGCTGTATCTGGCCTACCGCAGCAGCGGCGACTGGGAGATGCTGGCCGCCCTGGGGGCGTATTTTATCCTTTGAGGGGGAGTATCCCCTTGTCCTTTTGTGTGCAGCGAGGGATCTCTCGTCCGGCGTGGAAGCCTCATGGGATCCTTCGTCGCGGACGCTCCTCAGGATGACAGGCGGGAGGGACCCCGGTTTCCCTGTCATCCCGAGCGCAGCGAGGGATCTCATGGTAGGAGGACGGGGGTTGGTTCGGCTCCGAATGATAAGCACCCTTCAGCGGCAGCGGTAATAGAGGCTGAACGTGTCGATGAAGGCGGCTGGGCCGCGGATCCTGTAGTCGTAGGGGGTGCAGGGGCGGCTCTTAAGCCCCTGCTGATGCTTTTCTTTGCCAGCGTTTCTTTTCGCATCATTTACGAAAAGAAATGCTGAAGAAAAGAATTACCGACGGGACAGAGCATCTCTCAAACGCAATAAGTGGAAGTCTATATGAGATCCCTCGCTGCGCTCGGGATGACAAGCGAATAACGCACAAAGTAAAAGCCTATTCGGGATCCTTCGTCGCTGCGCTCCTCAGGATGACAAGCGGGCAACACACAACGCGGAAGCCTTACGGGATCCTTCGTCGCGGACGCTCCTCAGGATGACAGGCGGGAGGGACCCCGGTTTCCCTGTCATCCCGAGCGCAGCGAGGGATCTCACGGTAGGATGACGGGGGTTGGTGCGGCTCCTGTGCGGGCGCGGTCATTTTTTTACATCCTTTTTGTCGGAAGGGCGGGCTTTTCGCATGGAAATGCACAGCCAGGCCGCCGCGGCGCCGGCGAAGGCCGCCAGCAGCAGCCAGAAACGGGCCGCCGCCCCGGCTGAGAGCATCACCGCCGCCAGGCCCAGAATGGCGCTGACGGCGTAGAGCACCGCCACGGTCTGCTTCTGGCTCAGGCCCATGTCCAGCAGCCGGTGGTGGATGTGCCCCCGGTCCGCCTTCAGGGGGCTCTCCCCCCGGGCCAGGCGCCGCACCACGGCGAACACCGTATCCGTCAGCGGCAGGGCCAGGATCAGCAGCGGCATGGCAAAGGTCACCGCCGCGTACATTTTGAACAGCCCCAGCACCGAGGCCGTGGACAAAACGTAGCCCAGCAGCATCGCTCCGGTGTCTCCCATGAAGATCCGGGCGGGGTTGCGGTTATAGGGCAGGAAGCCCAGGCACGCGCCTCCCAGGGCCCCCAGCAGCACGGACATGTCCGTGGCCGCCGGCAGAAACAGAGACACCGCCAGCATGCACACGCAGCTGATCAGCGACACCCCCGCGGCCAGGCCGTCCAGCCCGTCGATAAGATTCAGGGCGTTGGTCATGCCCACGATCCACAGCAGCGTCACCGGAGCGCTGAGCGCGCCCAGAGACAGGGTCCCTCCGGCGAAGTGGATGGGGTTGGTGAGCAGGCGGATCTCCACGCCGTGGCCCAGGGCGATCAGGGCGGCCAGGGTCTGAAACAGCAGCTTGACCCAGGGCCGGAGATCCCGCAGATCGTCTGCCACCCCCAGCGCCGCGATGACCAGGCAGCCCAAAAGAATGCCCCGCATCTCCCGGTCAAAGGTACCAAACGGCATCACCCCCGCCAGAAGGCCCAGCAGAATGGCCAGGCCCCCCAGTCGGGGGATGGGATGGTCGTGGACCCGTCTGGACTCCCCGGGGCGGTCCATGGCGCCGATGCGCCGGGCAATACGCCCCGCGGCGGGAGTGGCGCCAAAGCACACCCCCGCCGAGACCGCCAGAGCCAGGAACACGCGCAGCCGCAGCCGCAGCCCCAGTGCAGATAACATACGGGATCCTCATATCTTTCCAGCCGGCGGCAAGCCCGTCGGTTTTATTTTTGCACCAGACCCACCTTGCGATAGACCTTGCGCAGGGTGCGCTCCGCTACGGCGGAGGCCCGCTCCGCTCCGGTGCGGCAGAGCTGTTCCAGATAGGCCTTGTCGGCGATGATCCGCGCGGCCTCCTCCCGGATGGGCCGGAGGGTCTCCACCACCGCCTCGCCCACGGCGGGCTTGAAGGCGCCGTAGCCCTTGCCCTCGAACTCCGCCTCGATCTGATCGAAGGTCTTATCCGTACAGACGGCGTAGATCTGCATCAGGTTCGCCACGCCGGGCTTGCGCTCCGGGTCGTAGTAGACGCAGCGGCCGGTGTCGGAATCGGTGACGGCACGCTTGAATTTGCGCATGATATCCTCGGGCTTGTCCATCAGGCACACCCGGCCGTTGCCCACCTCGTCGGACTTGGACATCTTGCTGGTGGGATCCAGCAGATCCATGATCCGGGCCCCCACCTTGGGGATGAAGGGCTCGGGGATGCGGAAGGTCTCACCGTAGAGGTTGTTGAACCGGTGGGCCACGTCCCGGGTCAGCTCCACGTGCTGCTTCTGGTCCTCCCCCACGGGGACGTAATCCGGCTGGTAGAGCAGGATGTCCGCGGCCATCAGCGCCGGGTAGGTGAACAGTCCGCCGTTGATGTTGTCGGCGTTCTTGGCGGATTTATCCTTGAACTGAGTCATGCGGCTCAGCTCGCCGAACATGGTGTAGCAGTTGAGCACCCAGCCCAGCTCCGCATGAGCGGGGACGTGGGACTGGAGGAACAGGGTGTTCTTCTCCGGATCCAGACCGCAGGCCACGTACTGGGCCAGCTGCTCCAGGGTGCGGCGGCGCAGATCCGCGGGGTTGTTGCGGGTGGTCAGCGCGTGGAGATCGGCCATGAAATAATAGCAGTCGTACTGCTCGGCCCGCTCCGCCCAGTTCTTGATGGCGCCCAGATAGGACCCCAGCGTCAGATCCCCGGTGGGCTTGATGCCCGAGAGCATGATTTTTTTCCTTGCGGTCTCTTCCATGATCGTTCCCCTCTTATTTATATAGTTTACGGATTCATGCTGTTTTAAACGTCCTAATATTATAGCATGGGCGACCCTGCTTGACAATACGACCCGATTCAAATAATATGGTGACGACAAGATAAAAGGAGAGTATCGCCAATGGACAATACATGGTTTGAGGAAATGGAAGCCCGGATCCCCAAGGGAGAGGTGCGCACCCGGTTCGCCCCCAGCCCCACGGGGTATATGCACGTGGGCAATCTGCGCACGGCGCTGTACACCTGGTGCATCGCCCGCCACGAGGGGGGCAAGTTCCTGCTGCGGATCGAGGACACCGACCAGAGCCGCCAGGTGGAGGGCGCCGTGGAGGTGATCTACAAGACCCTGGCCGACTGCGGGCTGGACCACGACGAGGGTCCGGACGTGGGCGGTCCGGTGGGGCCCTACGTGCAGACCCAGCGGCGCCAGACCTACCTGCCCTACGCCAAGCGGCTGGTGGAGCTGGGCCACGCCTACTACTGCTTCTGCGAAAAGACCGAGTCGGAGGAGGACGCCGGCGTCTTTGACCGGGGGGAGGACCCCTGCCGGAATCTGAGCGCGGAGGAAGTGCGGCGCCGTCTGGACGCGGGGGACCCCTGGGTCATCCGCCAGAAGGTGCCCCACGAGGGCGTGACCACCTTCCACGACGAGATCTACGGCGACATCACCGCCCCCAACGCGGATCTGGACGACCAGGTGCTCATCAAGCGGGACGGTCTGCCCACCTATAACTTTGCCAACGTCATCGACGACCACCTCATGGGCATCACCCACGTGGTCCGGGGCAGCGAGTATCTCTCCAGCGCCCCCAAGTACAACCTACTCTACGAGGCGCTGGGCTGGGAGGTGCCCCGGTACGTCCACTGCTCTCCGGTGATGCGGGACGCCCACAACAAGATGTCCAAGCGCCACGGGGATCCCTCCTACGAGGATCTGGTGGCCCAGGGATATCTCACCGAGGCCATCGTCAACTACGTGGCGCTGCTGGGCTGGGCCCCCGGCGGCGAGCGGGAGATCTACTCCATCCGGGAGCTGGCCGAGGCCTTTGACATGAAGCGCATCTCCAAGTCTCCCGCCATTTTCGACATCAACAAGCTCACCTATTTCAACACCGAGTATATCAAGGCCATGGCTCCGGAGGCCTTCGCCCGGGTCGCCGAGCCCTGGATCCGCCGGGCCGTCACCAACCCCGCCTACGATCCGGCCCTGATCGCCGCCATTTTGCAGCAGCGCACGGAAAAGCTCTCCGATATCCCGGAAAAGCTGGACTTTTTCGACGTTCTGCCGGATTATTCCACGGAGCTGTTCGTCCATAAGAAATCCAAGTGCGATCAGGCCGTCGCTCTGGACATGCTCCAGAAGATGCGGCCCCGGCTGGCCGCGCTGGGGGAGTGGACCGCCGAGAGCATCCAGCAGTGCCTGGTGTCCGCGGCGGAGGAGTTCGGCTGCAAGAACGCCCTGGTCATGTGGCCGGTGCGCATCGCCGCGGCGGGCAAGGCCGTCACGCCCGGCGGCGCGGTGGAGATCCTGCACATTCTGGGCCGTGAGGAGTCCCTGCGCCGGCTGGATCTGGGCATCGAAAAGCTGCAGTGACACGGTCTGACCGGTCCTTCTGAAAAGCTGCGATGGCTGGCAGCGGATTCGACACATAATTATTTCCATACAAAAAAACGCCTCTTTTGCTCAAACTACGCTCAAAAGAGGTGTTTTTTTATGAAAAAGAGAACGGCGATCCGGGCGATCTCCTTTTTATGCGCGGCGGTGCTGTGTCTGGGGGCGTTTTCCCTGGCGGAAAAACGAGCCGCGGACCAGGCGGAGCGCACCCTGCGCTACCAGGGGGAACAGGCCTTTTCCGAGCTTTGCGACGCGGTGGGGAGCATGGATTCGGCCCTGAAAAAGGCGCTCTACTCCGTGACCCCGGCCATGACGGCGGCGCTGTGCGCGGAGGTCTACTCCCGGGCCCAGACCGCCTCCGGCGCGCTCAGCGCCCTGCCCTTTCCCATGCAGCAGCTGGAGCGGACGGCCTCCTTCCTGGCCCGGACGGGGGATTACGCGGCCTATCTGATCCGGCGCAGCGGCGCGGGGGAGGACGTGGCCGACGCCGAGCGGGAAAACCTCCGCTCCCTGTCCGAGTCGGCGTCCCTGCTGGCGGACAATCTGCGTCAGCTCCGGGCCGACGCGGCTCAAGGCTCCGCCTCCGTCCCGGAGCCGGCGGCCGCGGAGGCGGCCTTGCCCGCGCTGTCGGACAGCTTTCTGCAGATGGAACAGGAGTTCCCCGAGCTCCCCGCCCTGGTCTATGACGGTCCTTTCTCCGACGACGTGCTGGAGCGGACTCCCCGGATGACCGCCGGCGCCGCCGAGATTGACGAGAGCGCCGCGCTGCTGGTGGCGGCGGGCTTTCTGGGCACCCGGAGCAACCTGGCCTCCTCCGAGGGGACCGCGGAGGGGAAGATCCCCTCCTGGCGGGTCCGGGCCGGGGATTTTTCCGTGTACGTCAGCCGCCGGGGCGGTCACGTGGCGGAGGCGGTCTCCGGCCGGACGCCGGTGCGCACGGTGCTCTCCGTGGCCGACGCCCTGGCCGCGGCGGAGAAGTTTCTCTCCGCCCGGCGGTACGGCCCCATGCGGGAGAGCTATCACGTCCTGCAGGACAACGTGCTGACCGTGACCTACTGCGCCCTGGCGGGGGACGTCGTCTGCTACCCGGACATGATCAAGCTGGGGGTGGCCATGGACGACGGGGAGATCCTGCGCTTCGACGCCCGGGCCTATCTCACCGCCCACACGGACCGGACGCTGCCGGAGCCGGTGCTCACGGAGGAGGAAGCCGCGGCCCGGGTCCCCGCCGGACTGACCCTGGAGGCTCAGCGTCTGGCGCTGATCCCCGCCCGGGGCACTGAAGAGATCCTCTGCCGGGAGCTGATCTGCCGGACGGAGGAGGGGGAGCACTATCTGCTGTACTTCAACGCCGTCACCGGCGCCCAGGAAAAGATCCTGATCCTGCTGGAGGACGAGACGGGCACCCTGGCGCTGTGAGGGCGCAAAAAAGGAGGCCGCCGCGGACGCGGCAGTCTCCTTTCGATGGGACGTTATTCTTTACGCGGACACGCCGTCGGCGGTCTCCGGCTCCGTCTGGGCCGGCTCCGGCGCAGTCCTCCGCTCCCGGATCACCCGGAAGGCCACCAGACCCACCACGGCGCAGGTGCCCAGGATGTCGGTGAGAGACCCCGGGTAGATCAGGCACAGCCCGCCCGCCGCGGCCAGGATCCGCTCGGCCCAGTTGAGCCGCCCCCGGTAAAAGCCCTCCAGCGCCATGCCCAGGCCGAACATGCCCACCAGGGACGTTACGGCGATGAGCAGCACCTGGGGCAGGTTGGTGTCCACCAGGACCATGGCGGGGTTGTAGGCCAGGATATAGGGGATGATGAACGCGGCGATGGCCAGCTTCGTGGCGTTTACGGCGGTCTTCATGGGGTTGGCGCCGGCGATGGCGGAGCCGGCGTAGGCGGCCAGCGCCACCGGCGGGGTGATGTCCGCCACGATGCCGAAATAAAACACGAAGAAGTGGGCCGCGATCTTGGGAATGCCCATCTGGATCAGGATGGGGGCGCAGGTGGAGGCCATGATGCAGTAGTTGGCGGTGGTGGGCACGCCCATGCCCAGCACGATGCAGCACATCATGGTCAGAAACAGCGCCGCCAGCTTGGCGTGGCCGGACACGGCGATGATGGCGTTGAGGATCTGGTTGGCCAGGCCCGTGATGGTCAGGCACCCGGCCACGATGCCCGCGATGCAGCAGGCCACGCCCACGCCGATGACTCCCTGTCCGCCGGCGGCCAGGGCCTCAAAGAACCGGGCGGGGGTGAGACGGTAATTCTTGTTGAACATGCTCACAAAAATGGCCGCCAGGATCGCCACCGCCGCGGAAAAGGCCATGGTCCGGGTGCCGGAGCACACCAGCCACACCAGCACCACCAGCGGCAGCAGCAAATAGGTGTTCTTCAGCAGGGGAAGGAGCGGGGGCAGATCCCGGCGGTCCATGCCCTTGAGCCCGGTCTTTTTGGCCTCCAGGTGGACGCAGATGAAAATGCCCGCAAAGTACAGCACCGCCGGCAGGATGGCCCGCACCACGATGCTGGAATAGGGCACGCCCACGTAATCCACCATCAGGAAAGCCGCCGCGCCCATGATGGGGGGCATGATCTGCCCGCCGGTGGAGGCCGCTGCCTCCACCGCCCCGGCAAACTCCGGCTTATAGCCGGTGTCCTTCATCATGGGGATGGTCACCGAACCGGTGGTCACCGTGTTGCCCACGCTGGAGCCGGACACCATGCCGCACAGCGCCGAGGAGAGCACCGCCACCTTGGCGGGGCCGCCGGCCGCCGCGCCGGTGAGGGAGTTGGCCAGCTGGATGAAGAAATCGGAGATGCCCGTCCGCTCCAGGAAGGCCCCGAAGATGATGAACACGGCGATATACTTGCTGCACACGTCGATGGGGGTGGCCAGCACGCCGGACTTGCTGTAAAACAGACCGGCGATGAGCCGCCGCAGGGCTCCGGAGAAGGGCATGCCCTTTTTGATGCCGTAATAGTAAAGCGCGTAGGCGATAAAGACCCCCGCCACCACCATGATGGGCACGCCGGTGCACCGGCGGCACAGCTCGAACAGCGCCAGGATCCCCACCACGCCGATGGCCACCTCATAGGGGTGCAGCGTGGGATAGCGCATGATGATGGCCTTGGCGTTGAAGCAGAAATACAGGAACGCCCCCGCCCCCAGCACCATGATCGCCAGATCATACCAGGGCAGGCAGTTGACCCGCTGTCCCTTTTTCCGGGCGGGGTACACCAGATACCCCATGACCAGCAGCGACGCCACGAAGGAGGTCAGCCGCACCTCGTCCAGCCAGGCGGCAAACAGCGTCACGTAAATGGCAAATACGGAGAAGGCCGCCAGCACCGCGTGTACCGCGATCTTCGGTCCGCCCTCCCAGAATCGGGTGTTGGACTCCCGGTCATACTTGCGCATTACGGAATCCAGATTTTTCGTTGCTTCGTTGGACATATCAACGCCTCCGGGTCTTTTCGATAACACAATCGTTTTCCCCGGCGAGGGTCGCCGGGGAAAACGACGCAGGCTTATTTCGGAATGCAGCGATCCGGGTCAGTCGCCGGTGGAAACGGTCACGCCGTTCTCGGCGAAGTACTTGGCCGCGCCGGGGGCGAAGGGTACCGCGATGCCCTCGGTGGCAAAGGACAGGGACAGGTCGCTGCCCTTGTCGTGGAGCGCCACGATCTCATCCTTGCTCTCAAAGATGGTCTTGACGATGGTGTAGGCCACGTCGTCGGGCACGTTGGTGCTGGCCACCAGGGTCGCCTTTACGGTGACGGTGGCGGCGTCCTGATCAAAGCCGGCGTAGGTGCCCCCCGGGATCACCAGCTTGGCGTACCAGGGGCAGTCGGCCAGCAGCTTATCCATATGCTCGTCGTCGATGGGCACCAGGTAGGCGCCCTTGGACACGGCCAGATCCGTCACGGCGGGGGTGGGAGCGCCGGCGCAGACGAAGGCTGCGTCGATCTTGCCGTCCTTCAGGCTGTCCGTGGAGGCGCCGAAGGACTGGTACACGGGATTGACATCGTCAATGGTCATGCCGTAGGCCGCAAACACGTCCATGGCGTTGAAGTAAGTGCCGCTGCCCACGTCGCCCACGCAGACGCTGCGGCCCCTCAGATCCTCCACGCTCTTGATGGCGGGATCCACGGTGACGATCTGCACCGTCTCGGGATACAGGGCGCACAGCACCCGGAAGTCCTTGATGGCGCCGCTGTCGGCAAAGGAGTTGGATCCGTTGAAGGCGTAGGTCATAACGTCGGACTGGACGGTGGCCAGGTCGTATACGCCGTCGGCCATGTTCACCAGGTTGTCCTTGGATCCGCCGGTGGCCACGACTGTGAGTTTAACGTCGGTCTTCTGGCCGATGACCGTGCCCAGGATGCCGGTGTAGCCGTAATAGGTGCCGGCCTCGCCGCCGGTGCCCACAGTGAGCTCTACCGGGCCGGAGGCCGCCGGTTTGCCGGAGCCGCCGCAGGCGCACAGCGCCAGTACCATACATACCGCCAGGATAAGGGAAAGAGTTTTCTTCATGTTGATCTTCCTCCTCTTGCAGACTGCACAAGGTCAATCTTGAAATTTTGAATTTTTAGAAATTCATTGTAGTCGCATTATAGCCTCTTTTCTCCCGGATTGCAAGAGATTTTTTGCAGTTTTTACGAATAGGACTTGCAAATTTTTTGTTAAGCCGCCTCACACCTTTGTCAGAATGCACAAAAATCAGCCTTCCCGGGCTCTCCGCGCCCGAAGCCGCCGGGGGACGGACCTTGTGTCCGTGACGGGCGGAATCGGCCTTCCTGCAGGGGAAAAACGGACGGGTCGGGCCCGGCGCAGGGATTGCGCCGGGCCCGACCCGTCATTTTCGGTTTTCAGCAAAACAGCCGTACGGCTCTGGGATGACAGTAGAGCTCCAGGATCTGATGGCTGCCCCCGTCCTCCCCGTCCCGGGTCCAGGGGACCGGCTCGTCAAAGGTGATGCGCACGTTCTCGCTCTGGAGCACCTGCACGCAGGGGCTGGAGGTATAGTTGCGGTTGAGGATGCCCGCCACGATGGAGTTGAGCTCCAGGGCGCCGCCGGGCTCCCGAATCAGCAGGATCTCAAACTTGCCGTCGGACAGGTCCACCAGCTTGGGGTCCATTTTCATCACGCCGCCCACGCTCACCGCATTGGACACCGCCCCGTAAATGTACCGGCCCTCCACCGCGCCGCCGTCGTACTCCACCAGGGCGTGGTAGCTGCGGATGCTGGGCAGGGAGGACACCGCCTCGATGACGTAGGCCAGGTGTCCCAGGGCCTTTTTCATGTCCTGGTCGGTCTTGTAGCTGACCTCGGTGAAGGCGCCGAAGGCGGCCACGTAGGTGAAATAGCCCACGTCCTCCATCTCGCCCACGTCGTATTCCAGGGGGCGGCCCTGGAGGATCCGCCGGGCGGCCTTTTCCGGCTGACGCATGGGCAGTCCCAGAGTGTTGGCCACGTCGTTGGCGGTGCCCATGGGGATGTAGCCCAGCTTGGGCCGCTGCTCGGGGTGCAGGCGCATCAGCCCCGCGATCACGTCCGAGAGCGTGCCGTCGCCCCCCAGGCATACCAGCCGGGGATAGGACCCGCCGTACTGCTCCGCCAGGGTGATGGCCGAGCCGGGGACGGTGGTGTAATACACGGTGGGGCTGTAGCCCTCGGCGCAGAAGGCGGCCACCGCGCTGCCCAGCAGCTCGCTGGTCATGGACCGGCCCGCGGAGGGGTTGACCAGCATCATCATGGGTTTGGATCTGTTTGCCATTGGAACCTCCCCTTTTGGAAGAGAAAAGAAAAAAGCGCGGCGGATCGCCGCGCTCATTCAGCTGGTTGTCACTCGCCCAGGGAGTTCATCTTCGCAGCCATTTTGGATTTCTTGCGAGCCGCGTTGTTTTTGTGAATCAGCCCTTTGGACACTGCGCGGTCAACAGACTTGACAGCGGCTTTATAGGCAGCCTCGGCATTCTCCTGGTTACCCTCCGCCATTGCGGAACTAAACTTTTTGATCGTAGTCTTGAGCTGGGACTTGTCCGCCTTGTTCCGGGCCGCCTGCTCTCTGCTGACGAGGACCCTCTTGGCCGAAGACTTGATGTTGGCCATTCTTTTAGCCACCTCCTCCTATAAATACTGCGGTCATATGACCCGCGGATTGTTATTATACAGAACAAAACTTGAATTTGCAAGCATTTTTTTACTTTTTTTCATAAGAATTTGCATACTTTTGTGTCCGCATCAGATACTTACCACAACCGGTAGTGGGAGGTGGCCTTCATGAAAAATAATTTTCGCACCGATCTGGCCTGCGAGGCCCGGGATCTGTGGCTCCGGGAGGCCCCGGAGGAGCTGCCGGGGGTGCGCTCCGGCGCGCAGGAGCTCCACGGCGTCGCCCTGCAGGTGGTGGAGATCCGGGCCCCGGAGGCGGCGGAAAAGTTATGTAAACCTGTCGGGCGCTACGCCACGCTGGATCTCACACCCCTGGCCCGGCGGGAGGAGGGCGCCTTTTCCCGTACCTGCGCCGCTCTGGCGGAGGAGCTCCGGCGGCAGCTGGCGCTGACCGGGAGGGAGAGCGTGCTGGTGGTGTGTCTGGGCAACCCGGACGTGACTCCGGACGCCGTGGGGCCCCTCTGTGCCGGGCACGTGCTGGTGACGGCCCATCTCAAGCAGGCTATGCCGGAGGACTTCGCCCCGTTCCGCACCGTTTCCCTGCTGCGCACGGGGGTGCTGGGCACCACCGGGGTGGAGAGCGCCCGGCTCACCGCCGCCGTGGCGGAGCAGGTGCGCCCGGATCGGGTGGTGGCGGTGGACGCCCTGGCCGCCCTGGACACAGCCCGGTTGTGCCGGGCCGTGCAGATCACCGACGCAGGCATCGTCCCCGGCTCCGGTGTGGGCAACGCCCGGTCCGCGCTGAACCGGGAAACCCTGGGCGTACCGGTGGTGGCGGTGGGGGTGCCCACGGTGGTGGACGCCGCCACCCTCTGCGCCGATCTCACCGGCGGGGAGCGGCCGGCGCCGGAAGGGGCGCCTCTGTTCGTCACGCCCCGGGATATCGACGCCCGGGTCCGGGAGGCCGCCCGGCTGGTGGGCCGGGCCATCGATCTGGCCCTTCATCCCGGGCTCACCCCGGAGGATCTGGACGCGCTGTTGGACTGAGGGCCGGCCGATGTTTCACGGGAAACGATCCGGAGAATTGTTTCCCGTGAAACATTAAACACTTGCAAATCCCGATACGCAACATTATAATAATGCCACTACAGAGAGGAGGCCGGTCATGGGCAAGGTCATCGCCATCGCAAACCAAAAGGGCGGCGTGGGCAAAACCACCACCTGCGTCAATCTGACGGCCGCCCTCACGGAACTGAAGCAAAAGGTCCTGCTGGTGGATTTTGACCCCCAGGGGAACAGCACCTCCGGCATGGGTGTGTCCAAACGCAGCAGCCCCACCGTCCACGAGGTGATCCTGGGCACCGCCGAGGCGGGAAGCGCCGTGATCCGGCAGCGATGGGGCAGCCTGATCCCCTCCAACAGCGGTCTGGCGGGGGCGGAGGTGGAGCTGGCGGCGCTGGAACGCCGGGAGTTCTGCCTGCGGGACGCCCTGGAGACCGTCCGGGACGACTACGACTTTCTGTTCATCGACTGTCCTCCGTCCCTGGGGCTGCTTACCCTGAACGCCCTCACCGCTGCGGACAGCCTGCTGGTGCCGCTGCAGTGCGAATATTACGCCATGGAGGGGGTGGCGGATCTGACCACCTCGGTAAAGCTGGCCAACCGGCGGCTGAACAAAAACCTGTACATAGAGGGTATATTGCTGACCATGTACGACAAGCGGCTGAGCTTTTCCGCCCAGGTGGCGGAGGAGCTGCGGGGTTACTTCGGCAGCCGGGTATACGAAACCGTGATCCCGCGGAACGTCCGTCTGGCGGAGGCCCCCAGCCACGGAAAGCCGGTGACCGTCTACGACGGCAGCTCCAAGGGCGCCAAGGCGTACCGGGCCGCCGCAAAGGAATTTCTGGAAAGGCAGGGATAAAATGGCCGAGAAAAAATCTTCACGCCTGGGCACCGGCCTCAGCGCCCTGTTCGGAGAGGAGAACACCGAGGAGAACGAGGGGACCATACAGACTCTGCCCATCTCCAAGGTGGAGCCCCGAAAGGACCAGCCCCGTCGGGACTTTGACCCGGAGGCCATGGAGGCTCTGGCGGAATCCATCCGGGAATACGGGCTGATCCAGCCCATAACCGTTCGGCCTCTGGACCGGGGCTATTACCAGATCATCGCCGGGGAACGCCGCTGGCGCGCCGCCCGGGAGGCCGGGCTCAGGGAGGTGCCGGTGCGGATCGTGGAGGCCGACGACCGGCTGGCCATGGAGCTGGCTCTGGTGGAAAACCTGCAGCGGGAGGACCTGAATCCCATGGAGGAGGCCGCCGGTTACCGTAAGCTCATGGACGATTACGCGCTGACCCAGGAGGACGTGGCCCGGCGGGTGCAAAAATCCCGTCCCGCGGTGGCCAACGCCCTGCGTCTGCTGGGGCTGAGCCGGAAGGTCCGGGAGATGGTCAGCGAGGGGACTCTCTCCGCAGGCCACGCCCGTGCGCTGCTGGGCCTGAAGGAGGACTCGCTCCAGGAAAAGGCCGCCGCCGAGGTGATCAGCCGGAGGCTGAGCGTGCGCCAGACGGAGACGCTGGTGGCGTCGCTGCTGCGCCGGCCCCGGGAGGACGCGCCCCGGGATCCGGGGGAGAAGGTCAACTACGTAAAAGAGGCGGAAAAGCGCCTCACCGATTCCCTGGGCCGGGCTGTGCGCCTCACCGGGGGCCAGAAGAAGGGGCGCATCGTGCTGGAATTTTACTCCGCCGACGACAGGGAGGCCCTGATGGACGCCCTGATGAAGATGGACAAGCCCTGGAAAAAACAGGATAAAGAATAATTCAGATACGGGAGAGACGAAAATGCTGGATATCAAGTTTGTACGGGAAAATCCCGACGCCGTCCGGGAGAACATCCGCAAGAAATTCCAGGACGCCAAGCTGCCACTGGTGGACGAGGTGCTGGAGCTGGATACGAAGCTCCGGGCCGCCAAGACCGAGGCCAACGAGCTGCGGGCCAACCGCAACGCGCTGAGCAAGAAGATCGGCATGCTCATGGGCCAGGGGAAAAAGGATCCCTCCAAGCTGGCGGAGGCCGAGGAGGTCAAGGCGGAGGTGGCCAAGGAGGCCGCCCGTCTGGCGGAGCTGGAAAAGCTGGAGCCCGAGCTGGAGGCCGAGCTCAAGCGGCGCATGATGACCATCCCCCAGATGATCGACCCCAGCGTGCCCATCGGCCCGGACGACAGCTGCAACGTGGAGGTGGCCCGCTTCGGCGAGCCCGTGGTGCCCCCCTTCGAGGTGCCCTACCACACCGACATCATGGAGAGCTTCAACGGCATCGACCTGGACGCCGCCCGCCGGGTGGCCGGCAACGGCTTCTACTATCTCAAGGGCGACATCGCCCGGCTCCACTCCGCGGTGCTGGCTTACGCCCGGGATTTCATGATCGACAAGGGCTTTGTGTACCACATCCCGCCCTTTATGATCCGCAGCGCGGTGGTCACCGGCGTCATGTCCTTTGCGGAGATGGACGCCATGATGTACAAGATCGAGGGAGAGGATCTGTACCTCATCGGCACCAGCGAGCACTCCATGATCGGCTCCTTCATCGACCAGATCCTGCCGGAGAGCGATCTGCCCATCACCTACACCAGCTACAGCCCCTGCTTCCGCAAGGAAAAGGGCGCCCACGGCATTGAGGAGCGGGGCGTATACCGGATCCACCAGTTTGAAAAGCAGGAAATGATCGTGGTGTGCCGCCCCGAGGACAGCATGGACTGGTACGAAAAAATGTGGCGCTACAGCGTGGAGCTGTTCCGCTCCATGGAGATCCCCGTGCGGCAGCTGGAGTGCTGCTCCGGCGATCTGGCGGATCTGAAGGTGAAAAGCTGCGACATCGAGGCCTGGAGCCCCCGGCAGCAGAAGTACTTTGAGGTCTGCTCCTGCTCCAACCTGGGCGACGCCCAGGCCCGCCGCCTGAGCATCCGCGTCCGGGGCGCCGACGGCAAGCTGTACCTGGCCCATACTCTGAACAACACCGTAGTGGCGCCGCCCCGGATGCTCATCGCCTTCCTGGAGAACCATCTCCAGGCCGACGGCTCGGTGACCATCCCCCTGGTGCTGCAGCCCTACATGGGCGGCAAGACCGTGCTGATCCCCAACAGGAAGTAATTATTTTATTATACGGAGGAAGAGAAATGAAAAAACTGTTTGATGAGTTCAAGGCGTTCATCGCCAAGGGCAACGTGCTGGACATGGCGATCGGCGTCATCATCGCCACGGCCTTCGGCAAGATCACGTCCACCCTGGTGGCCAACGTCATCACCCCGCTGTTGGCCTTCGTCTTCAACTCCCCCAACACCGACGCGCTGAACATCACGCTCCGTGCCGCCGAGATTGGCGCCGACGGCGAAGTGGTGAAGGAAGCCCTGGTCCTGGGTCTGGGTACCCTGGTGGGTGCCATCATCGACTTCATCGTGATCTCCCTGGTGGTGTTCGCCGTGGTCAAGGCCTTCAACAAGGCCAAGGAAGCCGCCGAGGCCCGGAAAAAGGCCGAGGAAGAGGCCGCTGCCGCTGCGGAAGAGGCTGCCGAGCCTGCTCCCACCACGGAAGAGCTGCTGGGCAAGATCCTGGAAGAGCTGCAGAAAAAGTAATACATACGCAGAGGCCCCGGGAAATGGAAATAATTTCCATTTCCCGGGGCCTTTGTCGTTATGGGCTGCGGCGAGGGCGTTGTCTGTTCTCCCAAGGAGTGCGAGGGATCTCGTCGTCCGACGCGGAAGCCTCACGGGATCCTTCGTCGCTGCGCTCCTCAGGATGACAAGGATGGTGACCCCGGTTCTGTGTCATCCCGAGCGCAGCGAGGGATCCCGTCGTCCTGCGCGGAAACCTTACGGGATCCTTCGTCGCGCTGCTCCTCAGGATGACAAGAGTTGGTGCGGCTCCTTGTGACAGGCACTTATCAGCGGCAGCGGTAATAGACGCTGAACGTGTCGATGAAGGCGGCCGGGCCGCGGAGCCTGTGGTCTTAAGGGGTGCAGGGGCGGCTCTTAAGACCCTGCTGATGCTTTTCTTTGCCAGCGTTTCTTTTCGCATCATTTACGAAAAGAAATGCTGAAGAAAAGAATCACTGACGAGACAGAGTATCTCCCTCAAACGCAATAAGTGGAAGTCTATATGAGATCCCTCGCTGCGCTCGGGATGACAAGCGAATAACGCACAAAGTAAAAGCCTATTCGGGATCCTTCGTCGCTGCGCTCCTCAGGATGACAGGCGGGAGGCGCGGTTCCTCCGGCGCCATTCCCCCCGGTCGGAAAACCGGCAGACCGTGCGCCCTGTATACCGCGGGGCGGGTTATCCTTGAAATCGACGAAAAATTATTATATGATAGAATTACAGAACAACCAGAAAGCGCGGGATGATCATGAGCATAGCAGACGAAAAATTCATTCAAAACTGCAAAGATATTCTTGAAAACGGCGTATGGGATACGGATCGCCAGGTACGCCCCAAGTGGGAGGACGGCACCAGCGCCCATACGGTGAAGAAATTCGGCATCGTAAACCGGTACGACCTGTCCAAAGAGTTCCCCATCCTCACCATCCGCCGCACCTACTGGAAGTCGGCGGTAGACGAGCTGCTGTGGATCTGGCAGAAGAAGAGCAACAACGTCCACGACCTCCACTCCCACGTGTGGGACGCCTGGGCCGACGAGTCCGGCTCCATCGGCAAAGCCTACGGCTATCAGGTAGGGGTGAAGCACCACTATCCCGAGGGGGACATGGACCAGATGGACAAGGTGCTTTGGGACCTGAAGCACAACCCCGCCTCCCGGCGGATCATTACCAGCCTGTACACCCTCGCGGACCTGTCGGATATGGCGCTCTATCCCTGCGCCTACTCCATGACCTACAACGTGTCCGGCAACCGGCTCAACGCCATCCTGAACCAGCGGTCCCAGGACATGCTGGCCGCCAACAACTGGAACGTGGTGCAGTACTCGGTGCTGCTGATGATGGTGGCCCAGGTCTCCGGGCTGGAGGCCGGGGAGCTGGTGCACGTGATCGCCGACGCCCACATCTACGACCGGCACGTGAGCGCCATTGAGGAGATCATCGCCCACGAGCCCAAGAGCGCGCCCACCTTCACCATCGACCCCACGGTGGACGATTTTTACAAGTTCACTGTGGACAGCTTTAAAATGGAAAACTATCAGTATTCGGATTTCACCGGAAAGATACCGGTAGCGGAGTGATGAATATGGAAGCCATTGTTGCGGTATACAGTGACTGGGGCATCGGCTTTGGGGGAACCCAGCCGGTGGTGGTAAAGGCGGATCGGAAGCATTTCCGCGCGGTCACCGGCTCCGCGGCGGTACTGGTGGGCCGCAAAACGCTGGCCGACTTCCCGGGGGGCAAGCCCCTGCCCGGGCGGCACAACATCGTGCTGACCCGGTCTGTGGCGGCGGTCCCCGGAGCCGAGGTGGTCCACACCCCGGTGGAGGCGGCCCGGGCCGCGCTGGCCCAGGAACGCTGCGTCGTCATCGGCGGGGCCAGCGTCTACCGGCAGACCTTCCCCTGGCTGGACCGGGTCTACGTGACTCAGATCGACGCCTGTCCGGAATCCGACAGCTTTTTCCCGGATCTGGACGCCGACCCCGAGTGGTTCGTGGCGGAGGACGGTCCCTGGCAGGAGGAGGATGGCATACGCTACCGCTTCCGCACCTATGAGCGTCGTATGACGGAAAATACCTGACCGATACGGCGGAGCGTACGCCGCGCTCTGTAATGTCGAAGGATCCCGCACGAGAGTCCTCCTGAGCCGCGTCAGCGGTGAGGGATCTCGTGCGGGATTTCACGTGATGCGCCTTTCGGCGCAGCCCTGCCCTCCCGAGAGGACATGAGACCGGGGGCGCTGCCGCCTGTCATCCTGAGGAGCAACGCGACGAAGGATCCCATACGATTTCCGCGCCGGACCGTGGGATCCCTCGCTGCGCTCGGGATGACAGGGAACCGGGGTCCTACTGCCTGTCATCCTGAGGAGCGCAGCGACGAAGGATCTCATACGATTTCCGCGCGGGACAAGAGATCCCTCGCTGCGCTCGGGATGACAGCGAAATTGGGGTCGCCGTCACACTGTCATCCTGAGGAGCGCCAGCGACGAAGGATCCCGTATGGTTTCCGCGCAGGACCGTGAGATCCCTCGCTGCGCTCGGGATGACAGCGAAATTGGGGTCCCTCCCGCTTGTCATCCTGAGGAGCAACGCGACGAAGGATCCCATACGATTTCCGCGCAGGACCGTGAGATCCCTCGCTTCGCTCGGGATGACAGCGAAATTGGGGTCCCTCCCGCTTGTCATCCTGAGGAGCGCCAGCGACGAAGGATCCCATACGATTTCCGCGCAGGACCGTGAGATCCCTCGCTGCGCTCGGGAGGACAGCACATCCAGCGCCAAGCGGCCGTTCTGTCCCGGAGCCCATTCGGACTACCTCCCGGCAGTCCCCTACGGCTTTGCGCGACGCAGAGTCTCAGGGGGGTCCGGGGGGGCGGCTTGGTGAAGCCCCCCGCGTTTTCTTTCTTCCACCCGCGAGGCCCATTCTTTCTTTTACAAAAGAAAGAATGGGGGTCGCAAAAAGAAAAACCCACGGGATTGAGTATCTGCCTCATACGCAACAAGTGGAAGTCAATATGAGATTCTTCGCTTCGCTCAGGATGACAAGATGAGAGATCCCTCGCTGCGCTCGGGAGGACAAGCGAATAACGCACATAATAGAAGCCTACTTGAGAGTCTCCGCCGGAGGAAACGACAAAAGGGAGGCGCTGGAAATAATTTCCAGCGCCTCCCTTTTTGCAAATATGCTCACTTTTTCCGCAGGAACACGGGCATGCCGAAGGCGGAGTTGCCGGCCATATCGGTGGCCAGGACACGGGCCCACTTCATTCCCTTGGGGAAGTTGAATTCCACGGTCTTCCGGCCGAAGGGCTCGGAATCGGTCAGGGGGATGCGGACCTTGCTGACGTTCTCGCCGTCGGAGTACACGCACTCGGCGTAGCTCAGGGGAAAGGTCCAGCTGAAGGTCGCGGCGGCCTTGCCGTCGGTGATGGCGCTCTCCTCCAGCAGGATCTCGCCGGTGGAGTAGAAGTGGCGGCCTTCCCGCAGGGCGTTGACCAGCTCTTCCCAGTTGTCGGAGGAGGGGACGTGGTCCAGCTGCACGTAGGTGCAGTTGGTCAGGGAGTAGAGCTCCCAGTCCTCTTCCCGCTCTTCCACCTTGGTATAGGTGTCCAGCTCGCTCATAATGTAGCGGGGGGTGTCGGACCAGTTGTTGATGTCGTTCCAGACGCGCTCGGCCCGGCCGTCCAGCATGGTTTCAAAGGAGTTGTCGGTGGGCAGCATCCGGCAGCCGATGCCCATCCAGCGCTCGTCGGTGAACCAGGGCTCGTACTTGCAGTCGTAGGGCAGACCGTCGTTGGCCTTGGTGTCGGGGTGCGGCATCTGGATGAAGGCATTCTCCCGGCGGCACATCTCGATGACGTCCATGGCGGACTTGAGATGGTAGTAGGTCCGGCCGTCCGGCAGCTTTTCGGCGAACTCCTGGTCGTCGTCCCGCCAGCGGGAGTAGAGGATGGGCTTGGAGGGCCAGATCATGAAGTGATAGGGGATCAGCTGCTTGTCCTTGTCCTTGCCCATAACGGCCAGCTCCTCGCCGGTGACCAGCAGGAAATCGGGGGTGCTGACGTAGCGGGATTCCAGATGATAGCGCTCCAGATCCGCCTTGCGGCCTTCCTTGTTGTCGTCGTTGCGGCCCTCGGCCCAGAAGTCGCAGGGGGAGAAGATGTCAAAGCCCAGCTCCTTGAGCAGCAGCTCCCAAGGGCGCTGCTTCCGGTAGTCCCGGGGGAAGGCGGCCTGGCTGGCGATGTGCATGTGGGAGCCCAGACGCTTGTAGCCCTCCAGGGGGCGCAGATGGTCGAAGTTGGTGTAGCGCATGGCCATGCTGCGGGCGGCGTACACCGTCTCGCTGTTGACCAGCAGGAAGAAGGACATCTTCTGCACGGTGCCGGGCTGGGCGTTGTACAGCGGCCAGCGGACGTTGAAGTGCTCCTGCTGCTTGTTGTGGCGCACGCCGATGGACAGCGTGCCGTCCTTTTCCAGGTTGTAGTAGTTATAGCCCACGATGTTCTCGGTCTGGCAGGGCCAGAAGAACCGGTGGGGAGAGGGCATCACGGACACGGCGCCGTGGGCCGCCTGCAGCGTCAGAACCCGGCCGCGGGTGTCCACACGCTGACGGTCTCTGTCGGGGCCGCTGTTGGTGTGGAAGCCGGGGTTCTCCAGGCACTCCCGGCGCTTGGGGGTGACATAGTAGAGCTTGTCGGGCTTGAAGCCGCCCAGACCGCCGTGGTAGAGATAGGCCACGCCGTCCTCCTGGGTGGAGGCCACCGCCTCGATGCGCAGCAGGTTGGAGCCGTTGAAGAAGTTCACGGCCAGGCCGCCCTCAAACTGGCCCAGAGTCAGGCCGTCGAAGGTGACGGTCTTCACGCCGCCGTCCTCGGAATAGGACATCCGGGTGGTGTTCCACTTGTCGTTGGCTTCCCGGACCTCGCCGGTGCGGCTCATGGGATCGTCGGAATAGGTATCCCACTGGTAGCTGAGCTCTTCGCCGGGGGCCAGGCCCTTTTCACGCTGGGGGTTGATCTTGGTCCGCACGCCGGTGACGACTTTGAACTGGGGATGCAGGTTGGCGGCCAGCTGCACGTACTTGCCGTTGGATTCGTAGCCCAGGTCGAAGATGCAGGGCACGCCGTTGTCGATGCCCAGCTCGGCGGTCCAGACCAGCTTGTCTTCGCCGGTCCATTTAACGGTCTGTCGGTTCATTGATTTCTCCTTTCAGATAATCCGGTCACACGGGGATCAGCGGTAGGCGGGGAACATCAGGGCGATCCAGCCCACCTGGGCAACGGTCTTGACCAGGGCGGGGGCCCAGCCCTGCTTGAGCAGAGACTTGATATCGTATCCGCCGCCCTCCATGAGCATGGGGATGATGGCGGTGGCGGTGGGCATGAACCAGGCGACCAGAGAAGCGTTCTGGATGATGAGGATCAGACCCTTGGCGCTGCAGCCGATGGTGTTGGCGGTCATAATGGCGATGGGGATGAACAGGTTGGCGGTGGCGCCGTTGTTCATGAACTGGGTCAGGACCACGACCACCACCCAGAAGACCAGGTACAGCACGAGAGTGCTGGGGTGTCCGCCCAGCGCGCCAGCGATGAGATTGCCCACCCAGGCGCCGGTGCCGGTCTTGAGCAGGGCCTCGCTCATGACGAAAGCGCCGATGAGCAGCATCATCAGGGAGAAGGGGATGGCGTCCACGGATTCACGGACGTTGTTGGCGCCCACCACATACATCAGGATGGCGCCGGTGACGGTGACGATCCACTGGGGCAGGTTGATGTAGCTGCACACCACCAGCATGATGGACATGGCGGCGAAAATGGTGTAAGCGGCTTTCTCCTGGAAGGGGGTGAGCTCCCGGACCTTGCGGGTACGGGCGGAGATGCCGGAGATATCCACGGGGGGCGTGTCGGGGGCCATCTTCAGTCCGAAGAACATGAAGAACAGCAGCATGATGATGCACACGGGCAGACGGGCGATGAAGGGCTCAAAAATGGAGAACTTGTCGCCGTAGGTGTAGCCGGCGGCCTCCAGGAAGCCGTTGTAGCGGTTGAAGACCACCGCGCCGCCGCCGATGGGGATGCCGGTCTGGTCGCAGAGCATCATAACGCCCAGGGGGAACATGGCCTTGGAGGGGCTCTTTCCGTTGCGCTCGCACACCTGAAGGATCAGGGGGTAGGCGATGGCGATACGGGTGATGGCGCCGGACATCAAAAAGCCCATGATGAACAGCACGACCATGAACATGCGGCAGCAGCGCTCAAAGCTGCCGCCGGAGACCTTGAAGAGAAGGTCGCCGATGTTTTTCACGGCTTTGGTCTTGCTGAAGCCCGCAACGGCCATCATCATACTGGCGATGATGATAACGTTGGAGTCCGCGAACTTGGCGAGGGCGGCGCCGGGCTCCACGCATTTGGTGAGCACCAGCAGAACGGTGATGATCATGGCCACGGCGCCGTAGTCCAGCTTGGTCAGGGCCAGGAGCAGCAGCATCAGCACCCAGATTGCGATGTTGACGGCAATCATGGTATTCATGGTTTGGAATGATCTCCTTTCAGCGTTTTCTTTCTTCATTTCGCGTCGCCCGGGGCTGATCGGACCCCCGGCGCAGAGAGTTGCGCTCTCAAAGATCTTTGACCTTGCCGAAAGGATATCATGTACCTTTTAAAAAAGCCTAATCGAAGATTTTATGTTTCATTCCCGGAAGACCCCGGAAATGCCGCGGCCCGGAGGGGTCTCTCCTCCGGACCCGGTTCAGATATACGCCTCCCGTCCCCGCCGCCGGAACTCCAGGGCGAAATCCGCCAGGAGCCCCGTCAGGGGATTGACGTGGTCCTCCCGCCACTCCAGCAGGATGTTCTCCGGCTGTTCCATCTCCGTGCGCACCGGGACGGAGCGGATGCCCTTGAGATTTTCCCGGAACTGGCGCATGGTGTTGTAGGCCAGGGCCACGGCCCCGGTGTTGGCCACCGCGTCCAGCATGCCGTCGTAGCCCTCGCACAGATAGGCCACCCTGGGGGTGAAGCCCTGCTGCAGACAGTAGTCGTAGATCCACTCGATCCGCCGCTCCTGGGAGCCCACGGCGGAAAACGCAAAGTCCTCCTCCGCCAGGTCCTCAAAGGTCACCTCCTCCCGGTCGTAGAGCCGGTGGCCCTCCCCGATCAGGGCAAAGACCCGGGTCCAGGTGCCGATGACGACGCTGTTGCCGCCCCGGGCCTCCGGGGCCCGGACCACCGCCATGTCCAGATCCGTCAGCCGCCAGTCCCCGGGCAGGGAACGCTCGTTGCGCAGCTCGATGGTGATCTCCGGGTACCGCCGACGGAAGGCCGCCAGCAGGATCAGCAGCGTATCGGTGTTGAGGGTCACCCCGATGCGGATGGTCCCCCGTTTGCGGGCGTAGTCCCGCAGCGCCAGGGAGGCGCTGTCCATGTAGGCCACGGTCTTGCGGGCGTAGTTGAGGAAGTACTCCCCCTCCTCATTGAGCTGCAGCCGGCCGCCGGTCCGCTCAAAGAGCCGCGCCCCCAGCTCCTGCTCCAGCTTGCGCAGGGCGCTGCTCAGGGCCGGTTGGGAGATGTGCAGCGTTTCGGCGGCCTGGGTCACGCTCTCCAGCTCCGCCAGAACGATGAATGAGCGCAGAAAATCCAGATCCATGGGCTCCTCCTTTCAGTGGGCGGCCGTCTTCAGGTAAGCGACGAACCGTCGGCCCGCCTCGGAGAGCGTCTCCCCGTTCCAGGCCGCGCAGATCACCCGGGCCGTCAGCCGGGCGTTCACCGGCACGACCCGGCAGTCCCCGATCCGGGGAGCGATGGACAGCTCGTTGCCGTACACCAGCCCGATGCCGCAGCCCCGGCGGATGGCGGCGTATTTGTTCACGTGGGAGTTGGTCACGATGGAGACCCGGGGCACCACCCCCAGGTTGACGCACTCGTTGTAGGTGTTCTCATAGCCGTCTCCCCGGCGCAGAAACACGAAGTCCAGCCCCTGCAGGTCCGAGATCTCCACGATGTTCTTCCCCGCCAGGGGGTGTCGGCTCCCCACCACCGCGTACATGGACGAGCACAAGTCCAGGCTCAGGGATTCCCGCTCCCCCACGTCCTGGCTCCAGATCACGCTCAGATCCGCAAAGCCGATCCCGCCGCCGCGCTCCCCGTCCCTGTCCCGCAGGATGAAGCAAACGTCCCCACACTGCCGGCGGAAGGCGTCCATATAGGCGTAGAGCCGGTCGCAGTGGGTGCAGAAGTCGATGACGATCTCGTTTCGGCTGCGCCGGGGGCTGTGCACCCCCTCGCTGACGTGGAGGAACCCCGCCGTCAGCTCCCCGGCCATTTCGGCGAAGCGCTTCCCCTGCTCGCTGAGCGTCAGGCTCTTCCCCCGGCGGAGGAACAGCGTGCTGCCTACCTCCTCCTCCAGCCGACGGAGGGCGGTGCTGATGGCGGGCTGGGACATATCCAGCTCCTCCGCGGCACGGGTGATGCTGTTGTAGGCGGCAATGGTGGTAAAGATCTGCAGGACCTTCGTGTCCATGGATTCGCCCCCTTGTCAATTTGCCAAAACTAATTGGATAAGTCTTTATTTCCTTTATCGATTTTATATAATTATTATATATCATGGATGGGATCCATTCAACGGGTAATTCCGCCCCTCCGGCGCGGCGCCGGAACAGATTCGGGCGATGGGCCCACTTTTTTTCTTTTTTCGGCCGCTCTCCCCCGATTTTTTGGGATAAAAATATATTTTTCGCGATTCTTTCAATTTAAGTATTGAAGTTGCACAAAATTAATTTATAATAGTCCTGATATACCCGGCAATAAAACGAGGAGGACTGACTCATGTCTGTTGAGAAATTTACCGCTGACGAACTTGAGGTCGTCGGAACGTTTCCCGGCTTCGGCAAGCTGCCCAGGTACAACTACCCCATCACTCCCAGAGAGAACATGCTGCGTCTCTATCAGGGCAAGACTCCCATGTGGATCCCCTCCGCTGGCGAGATGGCGTCCATCAAGGTGGACTGCGACCCTGAGAACGTCGCCCGGGGCCGCTCCGGCGGTGTGGACGGCTACGGTGTAGAGTGGATCTTTGTGGAGACGGCCGGCGGCGCCATGGTCAAGCCCGGCAACCCCAAGGTGAGAGATATCGCCGAGTGGGAAAAGTGCGTCACCATCCCCGATCCCGACACCTGGGACTGGGCCGGCAGCGTGGAGCGTCAGAAGGAAGCCCTGTCCGACCCCACCCTGATGCACGGCATCACCTTCGGCAGCTGCCTGTTCGAGCGGCTCATCGCCATCATGGACTTTGAGAACGCCGCCATGGCTCTGATCGACGACGATCAGAAGGAGGACGTGCACCGCTTCTTCCGTGCCGTCACCGACTCCCGGAAGAAATACTACACCAACTGCAAAAAGTGGTTCGACGTGGACTGCGTGAACTTCAACGACGACTGGGGCAGCCAGCGCGCCGAGTTCTTCAGCAAGGAGACCGCCAAGGAGATGCTGGTGCCTTACGTAAAGGAAGCCATCGACTGCGCTCACTCCCTGGGTATGTACGCCGACCTGCACTGCTGCGGCTTTGTGGAGGGCTTCGTCCCCTTCTTCATCGAAGAGGGCTTCAACACCTGGGGCGGCCAGCCGCTGAACGACAAGCCCAAGCTGAAGAGAATGTACGGCGACAAGCTGGTGTTCACCCACGAGGCCAAGCTGGCGCCGGACGCCACCGACGAGGAAGTGGACAAGGCTGTGGCCCAGTTCATGGAAGAGTTCGGCTACGACAACCGGGGCTACAACGGCACCCGGGACGAGCGCTTCCGCAAAAAGCTCTACGAGGCGTCCCGCCGGAACTACGACCGGCTGGTGGCCGAGGGCAAGGCGATCCTCTGATCCGCGTTTTCCCGTGACCGGGGCTGCTGCCGAAAGGCGGCGGCCCCGTTTTTTTGCTTGACACCCACCCCCCGGAGGCGAACAATAGAGCCGGAAGAGCGCGCGGAGCCACCGCTGCGGGTTTTTGTGTAACGAAACGCTCCCGGGAGCGTCTAAAAGGGGTGAAAGGGGGCGCAGGACGTGGCCGGAGCCGGCGAAGAGCTGTTCCGCGCATATTACGCGGACGTTTATCGATATCTCTACCGCCTGTGCCATGACGCCTCCCTTGCCGAGGATCTGGCCCAGGAGACGTTTTTGTCGGCGGTGCGCGCTCTGGCCGCCTTTCGCGGAGAGGCGGCGGCGCGGACCTGGCTGTTTTCCATCGCCCGGCGGGCCTGGCTGACCCATCTGCGCCGGACCCGGGGCCGGGACGCGGCGCCGATGCCGGAGGATGCGCTGCCCGCTCCGGAGGACTCCCCGGAGGCGGTGTTGCTCCGGCGGGAGACGGCGGAGCGCATCGCCGCCCTGCTCCGGGCCGAGAGCGAGCGCACCCGGGGCATGATGGAGATGCGGCTGCGGGGCTGTTCCTACGGGGAGATCGCCCGGGCCTTCGGCGTGTCGGAGAGTTCCGCGCGGGTGATCTGTTTCCGGGCCAGGGCCCGGATCCGTGAAATTCTGGAAAAGGAGGGACTGGATGGTGAATGAGATCAGCTGCGGCGTGTGCCGGGATCTGATCCCCCTGGTGAAGGACGCCGTGGCCGGGGAGGAGAGCCGTCTGGCGGTGGAGCGCCACACGGCGGGGTGTCCCGCCTGCCGGGCGCTGTACGGCGCGGGGGCGCCTCCCGTCCCGGACGTGGAGCGGGCCTGGACCCGTCTGGCCCGGCGGATGCGTCTGGGGGCCGCCATATTGATGACCTTCGGGGTCTTTTTCGGGCTGAGTCTCACGGCGGGGACGGATATGTTCTATAACGTGATGATCATGCCCCTCACCGGGGCGCTGGGGTACGCGGTGTTCCGCTGGCGGGCCCTCTACGTCCTGCCGGGGCTGCTGGCCGCGGCTCATCTGGCGGTGAATCTGCTGTCCCGGCTCAACGGCGGTGAGGCCCTGGATCTCTGGTCCCTGCTGTTCTGGACGGGGATCTACTGTCTGCTGGCTGTGGCGGGGGTCCTCTCCGCCGGGCTGCTGCACTTTGCTTTCCGAAAGGAGGAAGGGCCGTGAAGCGTAAATGGCTGAAGATCCTGGCCGGCGCGCTGGGGATCGGGATCCTTCTGTGGCTGGCGGTGTTCGCCAACTCCCTGGTGGGCAACCCCGTGTCCCGCGCTCTGGTCCGCCGCGGCGCGTCCGGGCTGCTGGCCCGGGAGCACCCCGGCACGGATTACACCGTGGGGGACGTGGGCTTCGACTTCAAGTCCGGGGGCTACTGGGCCCACGTCCAGTCCCCTTCCAGTCCCGACAGCGCCTTTTCCGTCTACCTGGACGGCCTGGGCCGGGTGCGCTTTGACACCTACGAGGAGGCGGTGCTCCGCCGAGGCAACACCGCCCGGCGTCTGGACGGAGCCTATCGGGAGGCGGCCCAGGCGGTGCTCCGCTCCCCCGCCTTTCCCTACGCCCTGGACATCGGCTTTGCCCAGCTGGAATTCAGGGATTCGGACTACCCCTACGCCATTCCCCCGGAGGAGCTGGAGCTGGACGGGACGTACGACCTGGCGGAGCTGGGCCGGCGGGCCGGGCGGCTGGTGATCTATTTTCAGGACGAAGACCGCACGGCAGAGCGGCTGGCGGTGCTGCTGCCGGAGGTGAAGGCCCGGCTGGAGGCCGCCGGGGTGTGCTTCCGGGGGGTGGACGCGGTGATCCGGGCGCCCAAGCCCGAGGACGGCTCCCCCTGGAGCGAGGAGCAGTTCAACGTGCTGGACTTCCCCGCCGCGGAGATCGACGGGCCGGACCTGGCGGAGCGGCTGGCGGCGGCGGACGCCGCGGCGAAGGAGTATTACGCCCGCATGGACGCGGAGACGGCCGCGCTGATCCCCCAGGCCGCCCACACCGGCGGCTGAGACGGGAGGCGCCATGTATTACGTGTACATCCTCCGGTGCCGGGACGGCAGTCTCTACACCGGCATTACCACCGACCCGGCGCGGCGGCTGCGGCAGCACCGGGGAGAGCTCGCCGGCGGGGCGGCCTACACCCGCGCTCATCCGCCGGAGGACTACGCTGCGGTGTGGGAGGCGCCGGACCGGGCTGCGGCCAGCCGGGAAGAGGCCCGGATCAAGGCGCTGACCCGGGAGGAAAAGGAGCGTCTGATCCGCGCCTCCGCCCCGGAGCGTTAGGGTGGTGCTTTGTCGTCCTGAACGACGGGTCGAAGGAGTCCGTGCAGTCGTTCGCGTTGTGTGTTATTTGCTTGTCATCCCGAGCGCAGCGAGGGAGCTCTCATCTTGTCATCCTGAGGAGCAACGCGACGAAGGATCTCAAGTAGGTTTTCCACTTTGTTGCGTATGAGGTAAATGCTCAGTCCCGTGGGTTTTCTTTTTGCGACCCCCATTCTTTCTTTTGTAAAAGAAAGAATGCGCCTCGCGGGTGGAAGAAAGAAAACGCGGGGGGCTTCACCAAGCCGCCCCCCGGACCCCCCTCTGAGACTTTGCGTCGTGCGTAGCCGTAGAGAACTCCCGGGAGGTAGTCTGTATGGGCTCCGGGACAGAACGGCCGCTTGCGCTGGGTGCCCTGTCCTCCCGAGCGCAGCGAGGGATCCCGCCGTCCGGCGCGGAAGCCTCACGGGATCCTTCGTCGCGCTGCTCCTCAGGATGACAAGCGGTAGGGACCCCAGCTTCCCTGTCATCCCGAGCGCAGCGAGGGATCTCGTCGTCCCGCGCGGAGGCCTTATGAGATCCTTCGTCGCGCTGCTCCTCAGGATGACAGTGTGACGGCGACCCCAATTTCCCTGTCATCCCGAGCGCAGCGAGGGATCTCGTCGTCCTGCGCGGAAACCGTACGAGATCCTTCGTCGCGCTGCTCCTCAGGATGACAAGCGGTAGGGACCCCAGCTTCCCTGTCATCCCGAGCGCAGCGAGGGATCTCGTCGTCCTGCGCGGAAACCGTATGGGATCCTTCGTCGCTGCGCTCCTCAGGATGACAGTGTGACGGCGACCCCAATTTCCCTGTCATCCCGAGCGCAGCGAGGGATCTCACCATCCTACGCGGAAACCGTACGAGATCCTTCGTCGCGCTGCTCCTCAGGATGACAAGCGGTAGGGACCCCAGCTTCCCTGTCATCCCGAGCGCAGCGAGGGATCTCACGGTAGGAGGACAGGGTTTGGTGCGGCTCCTTGTGACAAACTCTTATCAGCGGCAGCGGTAATAGACGCTGAACGTGTCGATGAAGGCGGCTGGGCCGCGGATCCTGTAGTCTCAGGGGGTGCAGGGGCGGCTCTTAAGCCCCTGCTGATGCTTTTCTTTGCCAGCGTTTCTTTTCGCATCATTTACGAAAAGAAATGCTGAAGAAAAGAATCACCGACGAGATTGAGCATCTCCCTCAAACGCACAATGTGAAAGCCTTACGGGATCCTTCGTCGCTACGCTCCTCAGGATGACAGACGGGCAACATACTGCGCGGAAACCTCACGGGATCCTTCGTCGCGTTGCTCCTCGGGATGACAGGCGGGAGGGACCCCGGTTCCCTGTCCTCCCGAGCGCAGCGAGGGATCCCGCCGACCGGCGCGGAAACCTCACGGGATCCTTCGTCGCTGGCGCTCCTCAGGAGGACAACGTGAAAGCTCCCTCGCTGCGCCCGGGAGGACGCACAGCCGCGCGGCGTCTCCGGACGACCGCGGCGAGGCGCCGTTCCGACGGATTCCCGCGTGCCGTTCCCGCGCATAACAAAAACCACCCTCGCGGCGACAGTGCCGCAAGGGTGGTTCATTTTATCGATCAGAATTCCGCGTTGCCCACGGTGCGGGGATGAAGCTCCACGTCCCGGATGTTGGAGATGCCGGTGAGATACATCACCATCCGCTCGAAGCCCAGGCCGAAGCCCGCGTGCCGGCAGCTGCCGTAGCGCCGCAGGTCCAGATACCACCAGTAGTCGGCGGGGTCCATGCCCAGCTCCCGGATCCGCGCCTCCAGCAGGTCCAGCCGTTCCTCACGCTGGGACCCACCGATGATCTCCCCGATGCCGGGCACCAGGCAGTCCGCCGCGGCCACGGTCTTGCCGTCGTCGTTGGCGCGCATGTAAAAGGCCTTGATCTCCTTGGGGTAGTCGGTGACGAATACGGGCTTTTTGAAGATCTCCTCGGTGAGATAGCGCTCGTGTTCGGTCTGCAGGTCCACGCCCCAGCTCACCGGGTAGTCGAACTGCTTGCCGCTCTTTTGCAGCAGCTCCACCGCCTCGGTATAGGTGACCCGGGCAAAGGCGCTGTCGCGCACGTGCTCCAGCCGGTCCTTCAGTCCCTTGTCCACGAATTTGTTGAAAAACTCGATCTCCTGGGGGCATTTTTCCAGAGTGGTGGCGATGATGTATTTTACCATGGCCTCCATGACCTCCAGATCCTCCTCCAGATCGCAGAAGGCCATCTCCGGCTCGATCATCCAGAACTCGGCGGCGTGGCGCTGGGTGTTGGAGTTCTCCGCCCGGAAGGTGGGGCCGAAGGTGTATACGTCCCCGAAGGCCATGGCGAAGTTCTCCGCGTTGAGCTGGCCGGACACGGTGAGACTGGTGTGCTTGCCGAAAAAGTCCTTGGAGTAGTCCACGCTGCCGTCGTCCAGACGGGGCACGTTTTCCAGATCCAGGGTGGTGACGGTGAACATCTCGCCGGCGCCCTCGCAGTCCGATCCGGTGATCAGCGGGGTGTGGACGTACACGAAGCCCCGGCCCTGGAAGAAGTCGTGGACCGCCTGGGCCGCCACGCTCCGCACCCGGAAGGCCGCGGAGAACATGTTGGTCCGGGGCCGCAGATGCTGGATGGTGCGCAGGTATTCCACGGTGTGGCGCTTTTTCTGCAGGGGGTAGTCCGGACTGGAAGCGCCCTCCACGGTGATGCTCTCGGCCTTGAGCTCAAAGGGCTGGGGAGCGTCGGGGGTCAGAACCAGCCGGCCGGTGACGATAAAGGCGGCGCCCACGTTCTGATGCACGATCTCGTCGTAATTGTTGATCTTTTCCCGCTCCAGCACCACCTGCAGCCCCTTGAAGGCGCTGCCGTCGTTCAGCTCCAGAAAGCCGAAATTCTTCATGTCCCGGATGGTGCGGCCCCAGCCGCATACGGTGATGCTCTCGTCGGCAAAAGCCGCGGCGTCAGCCCACAGCTGACGGATCCTGGTTCGTTTCATGGGCGTTTCCTCGCTATCTCATGTGATGTGTTGGTATTATAGAGACTTATCCCTGTTTTTTCAAGGGGGTATTTACGCCGGGTCCGTGAACTTGTCCCGCTCCGCCACCGCCAGGGCGTCGCAGCGGTTGTTGTACTCGTCGTCGGCGTGGCCCTTGACCCAGTGGGCGCTGACGGTGTGCCGGGCCAGAAGACTGTCCAGCTCCTGCCACAACTCCGGGTTTTTCAGCTCTCCGTCCCGGCGCTTCCAGCCCCGGCGCTTCCAGTCCCGGAGCCAGCCGTTGTTCAGCGCGTTCACCACGTACTGGCTGTCGGAGTAGAGCTCCACGGCGCAGCGTTCCTTCAGCGCCTTCAGTCCGGCGATGACCCCGCACAACTCCATGCGGTTGTTGGTGGTCTCCGCCTCGCCGCCGGACATCTCCCGGACCGCGTCGCCGTAGCGGAGGATGGCCGCCCAGCCCCCGGGTCCCGGGTTGCCGGAGCACGCGCCGTCGGTGTATAAGATCACTGTTTTCATAGTACGTTCCTTTGATCGTTGGTTTTTTGGCTGCCGCTTGCTGTCCCCCGCGTCGGACAAGGGGATCCCTCGCTGCGCTCGGGATGACAGCGAAATCGGGGTCGCTGCTGCCCTGTCATCCTGAGGAGCAGCGCGACGAAGGATCCCGTAAGGTTTCCGCGCAGGACGACGGGATCCCTCGCTGCGCTCGGGATGACACGGAACCCAGCGCAAGCGGCCGTTCTGTCCCGGAGCCCATACGGACTACCTCCCGGGAGCTCCCCACGGCTATGCACAACGCACAGTCTTAGGGGGGTCCGGGGGGCGGCTTGGTAAAGCCCCCCGCGTTTTCTTTCTTCCACCCGCGAGGCGCATTCTTTCTTTTACAAAAGAAAGAATGGGGGTCGCAAAAAGAAAACCCACGGGACTGAGTATCTCCCTCATACGTAATAAGTGGAAGTCAATATGAGATTCTTCGCTTCGCTCAGAATGACAGATGAGAGATCCCTCGCTGCGCTCGGGATGACAGCGAAATCAGAGTCGCCGTCCCTGTCATCCTGAGGAGCGTCCGCGACGAAGGATCTCGTAAGGCTTCCGCGTCGGACGGCGAGATCCCTCGCTGCGCTCGGGATGACAGCGAAATCGGGGTCGCCGTCCCTGTCATCCTGAGGAGCGTCCGCGACGAAGGATCTCGTAAGGCTTCCGCTCAGGACGACGGGATCCCTCGCTGCGCTCGGGATGACAGCGAAATCGGAGCCGCCGTCACTCTGTCCTCCTGAGGGGCGTCAGCCCTCTTCGTCGGTCTCCTCCTCTTCCCGCTGGGCGTGGGCCACGGCCACCACCGACGCGCCGGGATTGGGCCGCATGAGGCGTACGCCCTGGGTGGCCCGGCCGAAGCGGGAGATATTCTCCACCGCCATGCGGATGATGGTGCCGTCGTCGGACACCAGCAGCAGATCCTCGTTCCCGGCGGTGCGCACCGCGCCCACCAGCCGGCCGGTCTTTTCCGTGACCTGATAGGTCTTCAGACCCAGGCCGCCCCGGTTCTGCACGCTGTACTCGCTTACAGCGGTGCGTTTTCCGTAGCCGTTCTCGGTGACGGGCAGCACGTCCTCTCCGTCCACGGCGGGCAGCGCCGCCACGACCCGGTCGTCGTCCCGGAGCCGGATGCCCCGGACCCCCGCGGCGGTGCGGCCCATGGGCCGTACGTCGGTCTCGTTGAAGCGGACGGCCATGCCCCCGGCGGTGACGATCATCAGATCGTCGTTCCCCTCGGTGGAGACCACCTGGATCAGCTCGTCCCCCTCGTTGAGCTCCAGCGCCCGGATGCCGCTGCGGCGGATGTTGCGCAGCTCGCTCTGGCGCATACGCTTGACGGTGCCGTTGCGGGTGAAGAACATGATGTACTTGTCCTCCTCCAGCCCGCGGCCCCGGAGCAGGGCGGAGACCTTCTCCCCGGCCTCCAGGGGCAGGATGTTGACGATATTGGTGCCCCGGGCGTTCCGGTCCGTTTTGGGGATGATGTACCCCTTCCGGCTGTAGACCCGCCCGGCGTTGGTGAAGAACAGCAGGTAGTCGTGGGTGGAGGCGGTGAAGATGTTCTCCACGTAATCCTCCTCCCGGGTGGTGATGCCCCGGACGCCCCGTCCGCCCCGGCCCTGGGAGCGGTACTCCGCGGCGGGGGTGCGCTTGATATACCCGTTGTGGGTCATGGTAAAGACGCACTGCTCCTCGGCGATCAGATCCTCCTCGTCGATCTCACCCTCCACGTCCTGGATCTCGGTCTTGCGGTCGTCGCCGTACTTCCGGGCGATCTCCAGCAGCTCGTCTTTGAGCACCGCCTTGAGCTTTTCCGGATCCTCCAGCAGCGACACGAAGTAGGCGATCTTCTCCTGGAGCTCGTTATACTCGGCCTGAAGCTTCTCCCGGTCCAGCCCCTGGAGGGCTTTGAGCCGCATGTCCAGAATGGCCTGGGCCTGGACCTCGTCCAGTCCGAAGCGGGCCATCAGGTTTTCCTTTGCGTCGTCGTAGCTGGACCGGATGATGTGAATGACCTCGTCGATGTTGTCCTGGGCGATGAGCAGCCCTTCCAGCAGGTGCGCCCGTTCCCGGGCCTTGCGCAGGTCGTACTTCGTCCGGCGGGTGATCACGTCCTCCTGGAAGGTGAGGTACTCGTCCAGGATGTGCCGCAGGGACAGGATCTTGGGCTGAGTCTGGTTGTCCACCAGCGCCAGATTGATGATGGAGAAGGAGCTCTGCAGCGCCGTCTGGTTATAGAGCTTGTTGAGCACCACCTGGGGGTTGGCGTCCCGCTTGAGCTCGATGACGATGCGCATGCCGTTGCGGTCGGACTCGTCCCGCAGGTCGGAGATGTCCTCCAGCCGCTTTTCCTTCACCTGGTCGGCGATGTTCTTGATGAGCTGCTTTTTGTTCACCTGATAGGGCAGCTCGGTGACGATGATGCGGATGCGGTTGCCCGCGTGTTCCTCAAACTCCGCGCGGGCCCGGATGGTGATCTTGCCCCGGCCGGTGGCGTAGGCCGCCCGGATCCCGGCCCGGCCCAGAATGATGCCCCTGGTGGGGAAGTCCGGCCCTTTTACGTGGCGCATGAGATCCTCCAGGGTGGCGTCCGGGTTGTCCAGCACCTCCACCGCCGCGCCGATGACCTCCCGCAGGTTGTGGGGCGGGATGTTGGTGGCCATGCCCACGGCGATGCCGGAGGAGCCGTTCACCAGCAGCTGGGGGATCCGGCTGGGCAGGACACGGGGCTCCTTGCGGGTCTCGTCAAAGTTGGGGTCCCAGTCCACGGTGTCCTTGTCGATGTCCCGGAGCATCTCGTCGGCCATGCGGGCCAGACGGGCCTCGGTGTAACGATAGGCCGCGGGGGGGTTGCCGTCCACGTCGCCGAAGTTGCCGTGGCCGTCGATCAGCGGGTAGCGCAGGGAGAAGTCCTGAGCCATGCGCACCAGGGCGTCGTACACGCTGGTGTCCCCGTGGGGATGGTAGCGGCCCAGCACGTCGCCCACGGCGGTGGCGCACTTGCGGTAGGGCTTGTCCCGGGTGAGACCGTCCTCGTACATGGCGTAGAGGATGCGGCGATGCACCGGCTTGAGACCGTCCCGCACGTCGGGCAGCGCCCGGCCCACGATGACGGACATGGCATAGTCGATGTAGCTTTTTTCCATCTCTGAGACCAGCTCAGACTGCACGATCTTCTGATCGGGAAAAGCGATGTCCTCGGGCTTGTAATCGCGTTTATGTGCCATGGATTCCTGTACCTCCTGCCGTCTTTCAAAAACGGCTTATTTGGTTGAATTGAGATCCCTCGCTGCGCTGGGGATGACAGGGAACGGGGGTCGTCGTCACTCTGTCATCCTGAGGAGCGCAGCGACGAAGGATCCCGTACGATTTCCGCGCCGGACGAGAGATCCCTCGCGGTGCTCGGGATGACACAGAACCTAGGTCCCTACCGCCTGTCATCCTGAGGAGCGCAGCGACGAAGGATCCCGTACGATTTCCGCGCCGGACGAGAGATCCCTCGCTGCACTCGGGATGACACAGAACCTGGGTCCCTACCGCCTGTCATCCTGAGGAGCGCAGCGACGAAGGATCCCGTAAGACTTCCGCGCCGGAGGTTGAGATCCCTCGCTGCACTCGGGATGACAGGGAACGGGGGTCGTCGTCACTCTGTCATCCTGAGGAGCGCAGCGACGAAGGATCTCATAAGGTTTCCGCGCCGGAGGTTGAGATTCCTCGCTGCGCTCGGGATGACAGGGCCGCGGGTGTCGCCGTCACTCTGTCATCCTGAGGAGCGCAGCGACGAAGGATCTCACTTCCATTGTTCGGAAAGATCGAGCCATTGGGGATTGAGAGTTTCAACAAGGGCATTCTTCTTTGATCTGCGCCAGCCTTTTATTTCCTTTTCCCGGGCCAAGGCAGAATGTACATCCCCCGTCTGTTCGAAATATACCAGCTTATGGACTCTGTACCTTTTCGTAAACCCATCCACAAGATCGTTTCTGTGCTCATAAAGCCGTCGGTACAGGTCATTGGTGACCCCTACGTACATCACATGATCGCTCTTGTTGGTGAGAATGTAAACGTAATAGTCCTTCATATTTTCATGCATGAGATCCCTCGCTGCGCTCGGGATGACACAGAACCTGGGTCCCTACCGCCTGTCATCCTGAGGAGCGCAGAGACGAAGGATCCCGTACGGTTTCCGCGCCAGACGAGAGATCCCTCGCTGCGCTCGGGATGACACAGAACCTGGGTCCCTACCGCCTGTCATCCTGAGGAGCGCAGCGACGAAGGATCCCGTAAGACTTCCGCGCCGGACGAGAGATCCCTCGCTGCGCTCGGGATGACAGGGCCGCGGACGTTCTCAGATGTCCAGATTCACCACGTAGCGGGCGTTGGTCTCGATCCAGGCCCGGCGGGGTTCCACTTCCTCGCCCATGAGGATGGTGAAAATATCGTCGGCCCGCTGGGCGTCCTCCAGCGTGATGCGCCGCAGGGTCCGCTTTTCCGGGTCCATGGTGGTCTCCCACAGCTCGTGGGGGTCCATCTCGCCCAGACCCTTGAACCGGCTGATGTCCACCTTGGCGTCCGGGTTGCCCCCCCGGAGCTCGGCGCTGATGGCGTCCCGCTCATCATCGGAGTAGGCCACCCGCTGCTGCTTGCCCCGGGAGAGCTTGTAGAGAGGCGGCACCGCGGAATACACGTAGCCCCGCTCGATCAGCGGACGCATGTACCGGAAGAAGAAGGTCAGCAGCAGCGTGCGGATATGGGAGCCGTCCACGTCGGCATCGGCCATGATGATGATCTTGTGATAGCGCAGCTTGTCCAGATTGAACTCGCTGCCGATGCCCGCGCCCAGGGCCACGATCAGCGGATAGAGCTTGTCGTTGCCGTAGATCTTGTCCACCCGGGCCTTTTCCACGTTGAGCATCTTGCCCCACATGGCCAGGATGGCCTGGAAGCGGCTGTCCCGGCCCTGGATGGCGGAGCCGGCGGCGCTGTCGCCCTCCACGATGTAGATCTCGCACAGGGAGGGGTCCCGCTCGTTGCAGTCCTGGAGCTTGTCGGGCATCTGGCCGGACTCCAGGCCGGTCTTGCGCCGGACGCTGTCCCGGGCCTTCCGGGCCGCCTCCCGGGCCCGGGAGGCGGTCATGGCCTTTTCCAGGATCTGTTTGGCTGCGGCGGGGTTCTCCTCAAAGAACTGCTCCAGCTTGTCGCTGACCACGCTGTCCACCATGGTGCGGATGTCGCTGTTGCCCAGCTTGGACTTGGTCTGGCCCTCGAACTGGGGGTTCTCCAGCTTGACGCTGATCACCGCGGTGAGCCCCTCCCGGCAGTCCTCGCCGGAGAGGTTCTGGTCGTCCTTGAGGATCTTTCGGGACTTTCCGTAGGCGTTCATCACCCGGGTCAGGGCGGTCTTGAAGCCCGTCTCGTGCATGCCGCCCTCCGGGGTGAGGATGTTGTTGGCAAAGGATTCGATGCGCTCTTCAAAGCTGTCGTTCCACTGCAGGGCCAGCTCGCACATGGAGGTGTCCCGCTCCCCGGACATATAGATCACCTGTTCGTGGACGGGGGTCTTGTGGCGGTTGAGCTCCACCACAAACTCCCGGATGCCCCCCTCGTAGCACAGCTGAGCCCGCTGCTCCCGGTCGGGGCGCTCGTCCTCGATGGCAATGGTGAGCCCGGCATTGAGGAACGCCTGCTCCCGCATACGCTTGAAAAGTACGTCGTAATGGTACTCGGTATCGTCGAACATCTCCGGATCGGGGTGGAAGCGCACCTGGGTGCCGTGGCGGTCGGTCTTGCCCACCACCCGCATCTCCTGGGTGATCTCCCCCCGGGAGAACTTCATTTCATAGATATTCCCGTTTTTGAATACCCGGACCTCCAGCCAGTCGGACAGGGCGTTCACCACGCTGGCGCCCACGCCGTGAAGGCCGCCGGAGACCTTGTAGCCCCCGCCGCCGAACTTGCCGCCGGCGTGGAGCACGGTGTACACCACCTCCAGCGCGGGCTTGCCGGTCTGCTCCTGGATGTCCACGGGGATGCCCCGGCCGTTGTCGGTGACCCGGATGGAGTTGCCCGGCTCGATGACCACCTCGATCTGGCTGCAGTAGCCTGCCAAAGCCTCGTCGATGGCGTTGTCCACGATCTCGTATACCAGATGGTGAAGACCGCTGGAGCTGGTGGAGCCGATGTACATGCCCGGCCGCAGCCGCACGGCCTCCAGCCCCTCCAGTACCTGGATCTGACTGGCGTCGTATGCGTTGGGATTCATTATCGTGTCTGCCATTGGATTTCCTCCGTACAGTTATGCTTTCGTCAAAATGTGGAAACGGGCCGCCGTCACGCCTCGAAGGCGCCGGACTCCGCCCGGCGCATCAGCGTGGCGGAGTTGAGCCCGGAGAGGTACACCGTCCCGTCGGCGCAGAAAACGAAGGATCGGGGCAGATCCTCCGCGGCGTTGAAGAGTCTCCCCTCCTCCTGGGCGGCGCGCAGGGCGGAGCGGGTGACGTGGGAGGCGGTGGCGTTGTCCATGTCGCAGATGAACAGGATCTCCTCCGCTCTCAGCTCTATATCCGAACCGATGTGCAGGTATTGCATGGTCACAAAACCGCCCCTTTCTCCATGTGCAGCACCCGTCCCGCCGTCAGCCGGGACACGCTCTCCGCCTCGCAGCAGGTCACCAGGGTCTGCCCCCCGCCGATGCGGTTGAGCACGAACTCCTGCCGGGCGGCGTCCAGCTCGGAGAGCACGTCGTCCAGCAGCAGCACGGGGGTCTCCCCCGTCTCGGCCAGAAATATCTCCCGCTCGGCCAGCTTGATGGACAGCGCCGCGGTGCGGGTCTGTCCCTGGGAGGCGTAGCTCCGGGCGTCGGCGCCGTTGATGGCGATCTTCAGATCGTCCTTGTGGGCCCCTACCAGGCACTGTCCCGCGTCCAGCTCCGCTTGGCGCAGCTGGCACTGCCGGTCCCAGATCTGGGAGAAAATCTCCCGCTCCGAGGCGGCGGGATCGGTGACGGTGGAGACGGTGACGTACTCCACGCTCAGCTCCTCCGCTCCGGCGGAAAACTCCCGCTGCACGGGCCCGGACGCCTGATGGAGCCGCCGGGCAAAGGCGGAGCGGTAACGGATCAGCCGGGCCGAGCAGGAGCACAGCTCCCGGCTGAAATCCTCCAGGGTGTCCAGCAGGGAGGGCTTCTCCCGCCAGTCCTTCAGGATCCGGGTCTTGTTTTCATAGATCCGGTTGAAGTCGCTCAAAAGGGCGGCGTACCCCGGCCGGAGCTGGGAGATGGCCGCGTCCATCATCTTTCGCCGGGACGCGGCGGGCCCGCGGATCATCCCCAGGTCGTCCGGGGAGAACAAAATGGCCTTGAGAGTCTCCCGCAGCTCCCCGGGGGAGCGCTTGACCCCGTTTTGCCGGATCTGCCGGGACCGGCCCCGGGCCAGCAGCAGCTCCACGGTCTGGTCCCGTCCGGCGGCGTTCACCCCGCCGGCGATCCGGGCCGCGTCCTTATCAAAGGCAATGAGCTCCCGATCGTAAAACGTACGGAAGCTCCTGACCCCGGTGAGAAGATAGACCGCCTCCAGCAGAGTGGTCTTTCCCTGGGCGTTGGCGCCGGTGATGACGTTCACGCCCGGATCGAATTCCACCCGCCGGGGCTCCAGGAGACGGAAATTCTCCGTCTCCACCCAGTGTACCAGCATCAGTCCGCGCCGCGCAGCCGCACGGGCAGAATCATATAAAGGAAGCTGTCCGAGCCGTCCTCCGGCGTGATCACGCAGGGGGAGGACCCGCTGATGAGATTCACCGTCAGCGTCTCCGCCGGGGCGGCCTTCAGCGCGTCCAGCAGATAGCTGTTGTTGAAGCCGATGACAAGGCCGCCGCCGTCCCCTTCCATGGGGCACACGTCCTCCGCCCGGCCCAGAGGCGTGGCGCAGGTGACGGTGAGCTCCCCGTCTCCGAAGGAGCAGCGCAGGGGGTTCTTGCTGCGGTCGTCGATGATCAGGCTCACCCGGTCCGCGCAGCGGATCATGTCCGTGCGCTGGGCCTTGAGCTGGATGGGGAACTCAAAGGGCACCGTCTTGCGGTAGTTGAGGAAATCCCCCTCCAGCCGCCGGGAGATCAGCACCGTATCCCCCACGGAGAAGGATACGTGCTTGCTGCCCACGGTAACGGTGACGTTCTCCTCGGGGCTCATGCAGATCTTTTCCACGTCGGAAAGAGCGCTGCCCGGAACGATGAAGCGCACCTCCTCCACGTCGCAGGAGTCCACCGGCTCCTTGCGCAGGGCCAGACGGTAGCCGTCCACCGCCACCACCGTGAGAATGCCGTTTTCCACCTCCAGTAGCGCGCCGGTGTACACCGGGCGGCTCTCGTTGGTGGAGATGGCGAAGGAGGTCTGGGCGATCATCCCCGAGAGCGTCTCCTGGCTCACCGTCAGCCGGCTGCCCCGGTCCAGGGAGGGCAGCTCCGGATAGTCGTCCGCCGGGGTGCCCACCACGTTGTAGTCGGCGTTGCCGCAGACGATGTTCACGTTGTTGTACTCGTCGGAGGATACGGTGACGATACCGTCGGGCAGCTTGCGCACGATGTCGCCGAAGAGCTTGGCCGACAGCACCACGCTGCCCACCGCGGCCACGTCCGCGGCCAGGTTGGTGTAGATCCCCTTTTTCAGATCGAAGCCGGTGACGCGCACGCCGCCCTCTCCGGCCTCCATCAGCAGCCCCTCCAGCGCGGGGATGGGGCTCTTGGAGGCGGCGGCCCGGCCGGCGGTGGATACCGCCAGGCTCAGCAGGTATTTCTCGCAGGTGAATTTCATTTTTCTGTCTCCTTTTTTCTCCGATAGAAAGAAAGATAGTATTTATATTTCAGACGTAATAGTAATAGAGAAAAAATATGTGGAAAAGGGGTGGGAGCCGTTGAAATCACGGGATTTCGGATGTGGGAAAAAAGTGGGTTTTTTCCCACGGTTTCCACACCCTCCGCGGGGAAAAAGTTTTCCGCTGTCTTTCCACGTGCAATCCACAGAGATTTTGTGGAAAGAAAAGGTCAGTTCCGGGCGCTGATGTTGGAGTTGATGTCCCGGATGGTGGCGGCCATGTCGGGGCTGGTCTTCATCAGATCCTCGATCTTGCGGATGGAGGAGAGCACCGTGGCGTGGTTCCGGTCCTCAAAATGACGGCCGATGTCCACCAGCGCCATATTGGTCAGTGTCCGGCACAGATACATGGCCACCTGTCGGGCGGTGGCGGTGTTCTTCTGGCGGCTCTGGCCCCGGATGGCCTCCTCGGTGATGCCGTAATACCGGGCGGTCTCCCCGATGATGATGTCGGCGGTGGGGACGTAGGCGCCGGAGCGGATCACGTCCTTGATGGCCCGGCGGGCGGAGGCCACGGTGATCTCGTCGTTGAGAAGATCCCGGTAGGCGATGAGCTTTTTCACCACGCCCTCCAGCTGGCGGATGTTGGAGGTGACGTTCTCGCTGATGAACTCCACCACGTCGTCGGGCAGCACCATGCCCAGCTGGGCGGCCTTGTTGCGGGTGATGGCCATGCGGGTCTCCAGATCGGGCGGCTGCACGTCCGCCATCATGCCCCACTCCAGACGGGTGCGGATCCGGTCCTCCAGCTTGTTCATCTCCAGAGGCGGCCGGTCGGAGGTGACCACGATCTGACGGCCGGCCTCGTAGAGAGTGTTGAAGGTGTGGAAAAATTCCTCCTGGGTCTGGGTCTTGCCGGCGATGAACTGGATATCGTCCATCAGCAGCAGGTCCGCCAGACGATATTTGGAGCGGAAATCCTCCGTGGTGCCGGTCTGGATGGCGTGGACCAGCTCGTTGGTGAAATCGTCGCCCTTGACGTACACCACCCGCGCCTGGGGAAAATGGGAGTGGATGGTCTGGCCGATGGCCAGCAGCAGGTGGGTCTTGCCCAGCCCGGAGTTGCCGTAGATGAAAAGGGGGTTGAACACCTTGCCCAGGTTGGACGTCACGGCCAGGGCCGCGGCGTGGGCAAATTTGTTGGAGGGGCCCACCACAAAGTTTTCAAAGGTGAAGCCCGCCACCTCGGGGAGGTTGTCGTCCTTGCGGGTCTCGGCCAGGTAGGGCTCCAGCTCCTCTCCCGCCAGAATCAGCAGGTGCATCTCCGAGGAAAAAAGATCGCTGAGGGCCGCCTCCAGCTTGGGGGCGTACCGGGACTGGATGATCTCCCGCTTGAACTCCGTGGGGGTGTGGATGACCAGCTGATTGTCCCGCAGCTCGATGGGGGTGCAGTCCCCGAACCAGGTGGCCCGGGAGGTGTTGGTCAGCTCGTCGCCCAGCGTCTCCAGAACCCCGTACCATATATCGTTCATCGAATTCAAGATCGACCGTCTCCTTTATCTCTCAAAGGCGATATCATAAGCAATTCATTATACCATGTTTGCCGCTTTGTGTAAAGAAATATATTTATATATAGTAATACATTAATTATATTAATTTTCGGCATTCTGCACGGTGAGCGCAGCGAGGGATCTCAAGGTCCTGCGCGGAAATCTCACGGGATCCTTCGTCGCGTTGCTCCTCAGGATGACAGGCAGTAGGACCCCGGTTCCCTGTCATCCCGAGCGCAGCGAGGGATCCCGTCGTTCGGCGCGGAAGCCTCACGGGATCCTTCGTCGCGTTGCTCCTCAGGATGACAAGCGGCAGGGACCCTGGATTTGTGTCATCCCGAGCGCAGCGAGGGATCCCGCCGTCCGGCGCGGAAACCTTACGGGATCCTTCGTCGCGTTGCTCCTCAGGATGACAGGCAGTAGGACCCCGGTTCCCTGTCATCCCGAGCGCAGCGAGGGATCCCGCCGTCCGGCGCGGAAATCTTACGGGATCCTTCGTCACTGCGCTCCTCAGGATGACAGGCAGTAGGACCCCGGTTCCCTGTCATCCCGAGCGCAGCGAGGGATCCCGTCGTTCGGCGCGGAAAACTCACGGGATCCTTCGTCGCTGCGCTCCTCAGGATGACAGGCAGTAGGACCCCGGTTCCCTGTCATCCCGAGCGCAGCGAGGGATCCCGTCGTTCGGCGCGGAAGCCCTATGGGATCCTTCGTCGCTTTGCTCCTCAGGATGACAGGCAGTAGGACCCCGGTTCCCTGTCATCCCGAGCGCAGCGAGGGATCTCACGGTCCGGCGCGGAAAACTCACGGGATCCTTCGTCGCGCTGCTCATCAGGATGACAAGCGGGCAACGCACAACGCGGAAACCGTATGGGATCCTTCGTCGCTGGTGCTCCTCAGGATGACAGAGGGACGAAGACCCTGGTTCTGCCCGCGGAAACGAGAATGACCGCCGGGGACGATTGATTTTAGCCGTGACTTGTTTTATACTCGACAAAAAGACGTGAAAGGAGACGGAAAATGCTCTCTCTGATCGTACCCTGCTACAACGAACAGGAGGCTCTGCCTCTGTTTTATAAGGAGACGGCGGCGGTGCTCGCGCAAATGGACTGTGAATACGAGCTGCTGCTGGTGAACGACGGCTCCACCGACGGCACGCTGCAGGTGATGAAGGAGCTGGCGGCCCGGGACGAGCACGTGGTGTATCTGTCCTTTTCCCGGAACTTCGGCAAGGAGTCGGCCATGTACGCGGGCTTTTGCAGCGCCCAGGGGGAATACGTGGCGGTGATGGACGCGGATCTGCAGGACCCCCCCTCCCTGCTGCCGGAGATGCTCGCGGCCCTGGAGAGCGGGGAGTACGACAGCGTGGCCACCCGCCGGGTCACCCGGCAGGGGGAGCCCCCCGTGCGCAGCTGGTTTGCCCAGCGGTTCTACGCCCTGATCAACCGCATCTCCGACGCGGAGGTGGTGGACGGGGCCCGGGACTTCCGGCTCATGCGCCGGGAGATGGTGGACGCCATCGTCTCCATGGGAGAGTATAACCGTTTTTCCAAGGGGATTTTCGGCTGGGTGGGCTTCCGCACCAAATGGCTGCCCTACGAAAACCGGGAACGGGTGGCCGGTGAGACCAAGTGGAGCTTCTGGAAGCTGTTCAAGTACGCGGTGGACGGCATCATCAACTTCTCCCAGACGCCCCTGACGGCCATGTTCGCCCTGGGCATGGGCATGACGCTGCTGGCGGCGCTGATGCTCGTGTTCATCGTGGTGCGGCGGCTGGTGTTCGGGGACCCGGTGGCGGGCTGGGCCTCCACCATCTGCGTGATCATCTTTATCGGCGGGGTGCAGATCTGTTTTCTGGGGCTCATGGGCCAGTACATCGCCAAAACCTACATGGAGACCAAGCGCCGCCCCCATTACATCGTGGCCGAGACCAACGGCGATCACGTACAGAGGATAGGATGAGATGAAGAGTTTTTTCAAAAAGGCAGACGAGAACGCCCTGCTGCGCTGGGCGCTGCTGGGGCTGGCGAGCCTGGTGTTCATGCTGCTGGCCTCCCCCTACACCACGCCGCTGAACCGTTATTACGGCTACGACTCGTCGGTGTTTCTCTCCTTCGGCAAGGCCATGACCCACGGCAAGCTGCCCTACCTGGATCTTTACGACAACAAGGGGCCCATGATCTTCTGCATCAACGCCCTGGGGTATCTGCTGGGAGGGCGAAACGGCGTGTTCGCCCTGCAGGTGGTGTTTATGACCGTGACCTTTGCCCTGCTCTACCGGCTGGGCCGGTTTTACGGCTCCGTGGGGGCGGCCTGGGCCACGGTGGCGGTGGGGGCCTTTCTCTACTGCGGCACCGTGGGCGAGGGGGACATGACCGAGGAGTGGTCCCTGAGCTTCTCCCTGCTGCCGCTGGTGCTGGGCCTGGGCTTCCTGCGCAGCGGCCGGCCGATAAAGGAGCATCCCTGGCTGTGCAGCCTGATCTACGGGCTGTGCCTGGGAGTGCAGCTGCTGCTGCGGGTCACCAACGCGGCGGTGATCGCCGGGCTGCTGCTGGCCTTCGCGGTGCTGCTGATAAAGGAAAAGAGCTATGGCGCCCTGGCGAAAAACGTGCTGATGGTGCTCCTAGGGGCCGGGGCGGTGATCGCGCCCTTCGTGGTCTATTTCCGGGCCATCGGCGCTTACGATTATTTCATCTACGCCAGTCTGCTCCACAACTTCCGCTACGCCGCCGGGGGCGCGGAGGCCAAAACGGCCTTCGACTGGTTCTACTGGGCGGTGCGGGTGTCCATGGCCCCGGTGGGGCTGGCGGTGTGCGCCTCCCTGGAGAAAAAGGGACGGCTCCACCCCGGCGCGGCGCTGACGGTGGGCTGCACCTGCGTGATCGCCGCGCTGGCGGCCAGCCTGGGATACAGCTACAAGCACTATTTCCTGATCCTGACCCCGGCGGTCTGCGCCGCCTTCGCCATGATCTTCGGCGCGGCGGAGCGCGCCGACAAGCCGCCCCGGACGCGCCGGGCGCTGCTGCTGGCGCTGCTGCTGTTCGTCCTGGCGCCCTATACCCCCCAGGCGGCCATCCACGCCGGCAAGGCCATTTTGTTCGATTGTATGGGGTATCTGGACAAGGACGTGGCGTCCATGGAGGAGATCAACGGCTACATCACCCACGATCGGGACCGTCTGCTGGGCTACAACACCCGCTGCAGCGTGTATCTGTACCTGGACGTGGACCCCTGCTTCCGCCACTGTATGACCCAGGAGTGGATGATGCGGGACTCCCCCTTCATCCGGGAGGAGCTAAACGAGCTGTTTTGCACCGACCCGCCGGTGTGGGTCATCGCCAACCGGGGAGATACGGAGGCGGAGCGGATGCTCGTGGAGGATTACGGCTACCGGAAGGCGGCGGAGGTCACCTACGGACTCAAGCCGGTGCTGTTTGAATACGTGACGGAGGATTGAGCGGTGGAAAAGACGAAAAAGAAAGGAAAGGGCGCCCTCGTCCTGACGGTGATCCTGGCGCTGGCTCTGGCGCTGGCGGCGGGGAGCTGGTGGTTTTTCTCCCGCTACGCCGTCTACCGGGGGGAGATCCTGCCCCGGGATGCCACAGAGCTGGATCTGCGGGGCGGGGAGCTGGCGGAGGGCGACCTGGAGAAGGCGCGCGGGCTCTTTCCCGGCGCCCATATCCTCCACGATGTGACCGTGGGGGACCGCACCTTCTCCAGCGACGATAAGGTCATCGTCACCGGGGATTTTACGGCGGCGGATATCCCCGCCTTCGCCGGCTTTGACGCGCTGGAGAGCGTGGACGCCTCCGCGGTGTCCGACGTGTCGGCGGCCCTGGCCCTCCGGGAGGCCCTGCCGGGGACGAGGGTGTTCTGGACCGTCCCCCTGGGGGGACGGAGCATCGACGGCGACGCGGCGGAGCTGACGGTGGAGGGCGTCTCCGGTGAGGAGCTCGCCGCCGCCCTGGAGCGGCTGCCCGCGGTGGAGGCCGTCACCGTGGAGGGCGACGGCCTGACGCCGTCGGAGCAGCGCGGCCTGCTCTCCCGCTGGCCGGACACGGCCTTTCGCTGGGACGTGACCCTGGGGGGCGTGCGCTTTGCCCCGGGGACCGAGGTGCTGGACTTTTCCGGCGCCGCGCTGACGGCGGAGGACCTGGCCGGGATCGGGGAGTATCTGCCGCTGCTGGACGCCGCGGAGGAGCTGCGCTTTGCCGCCGCGGGCCTCTCCGACGCCGAGCTCATGGCCTTTGCCGACGCCCACCCGGAGGTGGCCGTGGTGTGGGATACCTCCCTGTTCGGGGTGGATTTTGCCACCGACGCGGAGGAGCTGTGCTTTGACGACGTCCCCCTGACCCTGGAGGACGCGGCCCGGATCGAGGCGCTGATCCCCTATATGCCCCGGCTCACCCGGGTGAGTCTGCAGCGCTGCGGCATCGACAACGAGTCCATGGAGGCCCTCTACCGCCGCCACATCGACGCCGACGGGGTGAAGTTCGTGTGGATGGTGCAGGTCACCAACCGGGGCGTGCCCACGGATCAGACCTTTTTCCAGAGCTATCGGTGGTCCAACCCCGACGTGGACTATTATTATCCGGACAGCAACCAGACCTACGAGCAGCTCCGCTACTGCCACGACATGATCGCGCTGGATCTGGGCCACAAGCGGTATTACGGCGACCCGGACATGTTCGCCAACATGCCCCACCTGCGGTACCTGACGGTCCCCGACTGCGCCTATACGGCCCTGCCCGCCCTGGGCGGCCTGCAGGAGCTGGAGTTTCTGGAGCTGTACTGGAGCTGCGGCAAGGGGATGGACATCTCCTATCTCAAGGACTGCCCCAACCTGCAGCACCTGAACATCGCCTACAAGCGCATCAAGGACGACAACGAGCGGGCCACGGATCTGGCCACGCTCAAGTCCATGACGCAGCTCAAGCGGCTGTGGATCAGCAACACCATGTACTCCCCCGCGGACATCCAGGCCCTGCGGGACGCCCTGCCCAACACCCAGATCGAGGTGATGGACGCCCTCAACTGCGTGGCCAAGGGCTGGCGCAACGGGGACAAGGTCTACTTCGACTACCGGGACGCCCTGCATATGTATTACATAAGCGACGACAGCGACACCATCCCCATCAATCCCTATACCGGCGAGCGCAGCCAGTATGAGTGGACCAACCCCTTCCGCTGATGAGGGGGAGAAGAACAGGCGCGGCGCTGCTGCTGACGGCGCTGCTGCTCACCGGCTGCGCCGACCGTCCCCCGCGGGAGAGCGCCCCCGCGCCCACCCCGGAGGAGACGGCGGCCCCCTCCCCCGCGGCGAGCCCCACGCCCGTACCCACGGCGGCGCCCGTACCCACAGCGGCGCCCACGCCCTGGGTGACGAGCCTCGCGGGGGTGACCTTTTCCGCCGACGCGGAGGAGCTGAACTTTGACGACGTGCCCCTCACGGGGGAGGATCTGGCCGCGCTGGAGGCCCTGCTGCCGGAAATGCCCGCCCTGCGGCGGGTGAGCATGTGCCGCTGCGGCGTGGACGACGAGACCATGGAGGCGCTGGATCAGCGCCACGGGGACGTGCGCTTCGTGTGGATGGTGCAGGTGTACAGCTACGGCGTGCGCACCGATCAGACCTGGTTTTCCATCTACAACTGCGAGTACCGCTATCCCACCGACAACAAGGTGGCCGAGGCCCTGGGCTACTGCCACGATATGGTGGCCGTGGATCTGGGACATATGCACACCTTCGGGGACACGGCGTTTTTCACCCGGATGCCCCATCTGCGCTATCTCATCATCAGCAACGCCGCCCACACCGCCATCCCGGAGCTGGCCTCCCTGCAGGAGCTGGAGTGGCTGGAGGTGCACCAGACCAGCTTTCAGGATCTCAGCCCGCTGCTGGAGTGCACCGCCCTGCGGCATCTGAACATCGTATACAAAAAAGTGCCCACCGAGGAAGCCCGGCGGACGGACGTGGATATCCTGAAGCAGATGACCTGGCTCCGGCGGCTGTGGATCGGCGGGAACATGTATCGGCCCGACCAGGTGGAGGAGCTGCGCGCCGCTCTGCCGGATACGGAGATCCACGTGGTCAACGGCACGCTGACCCTGGAGGGAGGCTGGCGCAGCGACGAGGCCTACTTCCGTATGCGGGACGCGCTGCATATGTACTATATGACCGACGACGGCCGTACCGTGGACGTGAACCCCTACACCGGGGAGCGCAGCGCCTATGAATGGACGAACCCCTTCCGGAAATGACCGGAAGGGGTCCCTTTTGATCGGGCGGCGTTATTTGGCAAAGTCCGTGCGCTTTTTCAGCTCCAGCGCCGTGCGGCTGGAGGCCTGGGCCATCTCTCCAAGCGTGGGCCCGCAGGGGTTCACCGCGCACTCGCTCATCTCCAGATCCCGCTGCAGCAGGTAGGCCTCGGCGATGCGACCGGGATCGTCGCTGCGCACCACGGCCACGCTCCGGGAGGCGTAGAGCAGCGCCCGGTCCGGGTCCACCTGGGCGCAGAACACCAGCCGGGCCGTGGAGCACAGGGGATCCAGGTCCGACAGCGCGTCGCTGAGTCCCGGCGCCATCACCGGCACGATGCCCGCCATGCGGGCCATGGCCATGGCCGCGCCCGCCCCGGCTCCGGCGGTGCCTTTGTCCGCGGCCAGCGCCGGCAGCTCCCCCCGGGTGCAGCTGCCGCCGGCCCGGCACAGACGGTCCATATCGTCCTTGGTGAGTCCGGCCTTCAGCCGTCCGTCCACCACGCCCATGAAGCAGGGCACGCAGTCCCGCCGCCAGAAGGCCTGTTCACACTCGTTGAGCGCGGTGAGATTCTTCGGATAGGGTAGACGCATGAAAAAACCCGTCTCAATGGCGACGATGGGGGTGCCCATCTTCAGCGCCGTGGCCACCGACGGGGAAAAGTCCATGAATTTGCTGGCCATGATCGTGCCTCCCGCAGAAAATATTCGCTTTTTATCATAGCCGATTGCGCCCGGAAAGGCAAGTGGCAACCCGGTACGGCATATATAATAATTTGTTCATGCATTTTTCGATGGATCGCGTTATAATGTGACGAAAACAACGACGGGAGGTCCGCCATGGCCGAGCCGGAGAAACAGGAGAATACGTCTCACCGCCGCACGGAGATCCTGGACGCAGAGTATATCCCCCGTACGGAGGTGCCCAACGTGCCCCGGGTGCACAGCGCGCCGCCCAGCCCGGTCTCGCCCATCGCGGTGCTGACGGTGCTCATCGCGCTGCTGGCCATCGGCGTTGCGGTGACCAGGGGCGGAGGCGCCCTGCCCAACGGCCGGCACAAGCCCGTGGAGCTGACACAGGAGGCCCGGCTGCCCGCGGCGGCCCTGCGCCCCTCCGCCACCGAGGCCCCCGTGCCCCGGGGCGAGGCCACCCTTGGAGTGGCGGTGGAGACCGTGCGGCCCCCGGTGGCCGTCTACTACACCATGAAGGATTGCCCCATGGTGCCCGGTGCCCAGGTGTTCGCCCTGGATGAGGACGGCCCTGCCGCCGCCGCGGGAGTGCAAAGCGGGGACGTGATCACCGCCGTGGGGGATCAGGCGATCCTCACCGCCGGGGATCTGGAGCGGGCCGAGGCCCGCGGCCGCGCCGGGGACGTTCTGGAGCTGACGGTGTTCCGGGCCGGGGAGTACGTCACCCTGGAAGTGGCCCTCGCGCCCCGTTCCCCGGAGCCGGAGACCGGCTTTTTCCACACGGTGGAGGGTGATTAAGAGCGTTCCGAGAGGGGACGGGCCATAGCCCGTCCCCTCTTTTGCCCGTCGTGCGGCCGGGAGGCTCGTGTCTTGTCCTCCCGAGCATAGCGAGGGAGCTCTCACGTTGTCATCCTGAGGAGCGTAGCGACGAAGGATCTCATAAGGTTTTCGCGTTGTGCGTTTGAGGGAGATGCTCTGTCTCGTCTGTGATCCTTTTCTTCAGCATTTCTTTTCGTAATTGATGCGAAAAGAAACGCTGGCAAAGAAAAGCATCAGCAGGGTCTTAAGAGCCGCCCCTGCACCCCTTAAGACCACAGGCTCAGCGGCCCGGCCGCCTTCATCGACACGTTCAGCGTCTATTACCGCTGCCGCTGAAGGGTGCTTATCATTCGGAGCCGCACCAACCCCTGTCCTCCTACCGTGAGATCCCTCGCTGCGCTCGGGATGACAGGGAAACCGGGGTCCCTACCGTTTGTCATCCTGAGGAGCGCAGCGACGAAGGATCTCATAAGGTTTTCGCGTTGTGCGTTTGAGGGAGATGCTCTGTCCCGTCGGTAAGTCTTTTCTTCAGCATTTCTTTTCGTAATTGATGCGAAAAGAAATGCTGGCAAAGAAAAGCATCAGCAGGGGCTAAAGAGCCGCCCCTGCACCCCCTAAGACTACAGGCTCAGCGGCCCAGCCGCCTTCATCGACACGTTCAGCCTCTATTATCGCTGCCGCTGATAAGTGCCTGTCACAAGGAGCCGCACCAAACCCTGTCATCCTACCGTGAGATCCCTCGCTGCGCTCGGGATGACAGGGTGGGTCAGCTCTACCCAGCGCAAGCGGCCGTTCTGTCCCGGAGCCCATCCAGACTACCTCCCGGCAGTCTCCTACGGCTTTCCACGGCGCACAGTCTCAGAGGGGGGTCCGGGGGGCGGCTTGGTGAAGCCCCCCGCGTTTTCTTTCTTCCACCTGCGAGGCGCATTCTTTCTTTTACAAAAGAAAGAATGGGGGTCGCAAAAAGAAAAACCAACGGGATTGAGCATTTACCTCATACGCAACAAGTGGAAATGATATGAGATTCTTCGCTTCGCTCAGAATGACAGATGAGAGCTCCCTCGCTGCGCTCGGGAGGACAGGGTGACGCACAACGCGGAAGCCTCATGAGATCCCTCGCTGCGCTCCTCAGGATGACAGGGAACCGGCGCCCCTGCATCCCCGGCGGGGAATTGTGCTTGCATTCTCGCTTTATTGGGAGTATTCTTTCGTCTATGGACGCCATTTTAAACGCAATCATGCACACACCCTCCCTGAATACCCTCCCCCTGAGGGTCGAGGAGGGTTATTTGCCTGCCCTGATCACCCAGGTGACCGGGGCTATGCGCGCTTTGGCCGCGGCCGGACTTCGCCGGGCCACGGGACGGCCCCTGGTGGTGATCTGCCCGGACGACGCCGCGGCCGCCACCATGTGCGCGGACCTGGAGGCGCTGCTGGGGGAGACCCCCGTGCGGCTCACCGGCCGGGATCTGGTGCTGCGGGATACGGAGGTCGTCTCCCGCCAGGAGGAGCAGCGGCGGCTCCAGGCGCTGAGCGCCCTGTCCGAGGGGGCGGGGACGGCCGTGATCACTGTGGGCGGACTGCTGCAGCGCACTCTGCCGCCGGAGGTGCTCGCGGAGAGCGCCTTTACCCTGACCGTGGGGGAGGGCGCGGGCCCCGAGGCCGTGGAGCCCCGGCTTCTTGAGAGCGGCTACAGCCGCAGCGAGATGGTGGAGGGCCCGGGCCAGTTCTCCCGCCGTGGCGGCATTCTGGACATATTTTCCCCCGGGGCGGAACGGCCGATCCGGGCGGAGTTCTGGGGCGACGAGATCGACTCCATGGGCTTTTTCGACACCGACACCCAGCGCCGGGCGGAGAACGCGGAGACCTTCCGGGTGCTCCCCGGGCGGGAGGCGCTGATCCCCGCCGCCCGGACGGAGGCGCTGGCCTCCGCGCTGGAGCACCGGGCCCGGCAGCTGCTGCGCCGCAGCGGCGGACAGGAGACCGCCGCCCGGCTGCGCTCGGACGCCGAGCGCGTCACCCAGGGGGCCCAGCTGCCCTGGGCGGACCGGTATCTGCCCTATCTTTACGACCGGTACGCCACGGCCATCGACTACCTGGCGCCGGACGCGCTGGTATACCTGGACGCGCCCAACCGCTGCGCCGAACGGGCCGCGGAGCTGGCGGAGCAGCTGCGCTCCGACGTGGGCCTGCTCCATCAGGCGGCGGTGCCCGTGGCCGAGGCGGAGAGCTATCTGCTCTCCTGGAAGGACGCCTGCGAAAAGCTCTCGGACTTTGCCCTGGTGATGGCGGACGCCTTTACCGCCGGACGCTATCCCTTCTCCCCCCGGAGCGTGCTGGCCGCCGAGACCCGGCAGCTGCCCTCCTACGGCGGCAGTCTGGAGACGGCCCTGGGGGACGTGAGCCGGTATCTGGAGCAGGGCTACGCGGTGGTGGTGTTGTGCGCCGACGCCCGCCGGGCGGAGATCCTCACCGCCTCCCTGGAGAAAAACGGCGCCCGGCCGCTGTCCGGCTTCCCGGACGGAGCGCTGCCGCCTCCGGGACGGTGCGCCGTGGCGGTGGGCTCCCTCTCCGCCGGACTGGAGAGCCCGGAGGGGCGGCTGGCGGTGCTCACCGACACCCAGATCATGGCCGGGGCCCTGCGCAGCCGCAAACGGCACAAGGCCGTTTCCCGGGGCGAGCGCATCGGCTCCAGCGCGGATCTGTCCGTGGGGGATCTGGTGGTCCACGAGCTCCACGGCATCGGCCGCTTCGCAGGCATTTTCAAGATCCCCGTGGACGGGGTGGAAAAGGATTATATCAAGATCAGCTACGCCGGAGCGGACAGCCTGTACGTCCCCGCCACGCAGCTGGATATGGTGAGCAAATACATCGGCGGCGGGGAGGAGCACACCGTGCGCCTGTCCCGGCTGGGGGGCGGCGAGTGGCAGCGCTCCAAGTCCCGGGCCAAGGCCGCGGCAAAGGAGCTGGCCGGGGAGCTGATCAAGCTCTACGCCCAGCGCGCCCGGACCCCGGGCTACGCCTTCTCCCCCGACAGCCCCTGGCAGACGGAGTTTGAGGACAGCTTCGGCTACGCCGAGACCGACGATCAGCTCCGGTGCATCGCAGAGATCAAAAAGGACATGGAGGCCCCGGTGCCCATGGACCGGCTGCTGTGCGGCGACGTGGGCTACGGCAAGACGGAGGTGGCCCTCCGGGCCGCCATGAAGTGCATTCTTGACGGCAAGCAGTGCGCCATCCTGGTGCCCACCACGGTGCTGGCCCGGCAGCATTACCAGACGGCCGCCCGGCGGTTCTTCGGCTACCCGGTGGAGATCGCCATGCTCAGCCGCTACAACACCCCCGCCCAGCGGCGGGAGGTGCTGCAAAAGCTCCGCTCCGGCGGGGTGGACCTGCTCATCGGCACCCACGCCCTGCTGCAGAAGACCGTGGAGTTCAAGGATCTGGGACTGCTGATCGTGGACGAGGAGCAGCGCTTCGGCGTGGGACACAAGGAAAAGCTCAAGGAGATGAGCCGGGGCGTGGACGTGCTGACGCTGTCCGCCACCCCCATCCCCCGTACGCTGAACATGGCGCTGTCCGGGCTGCGGAGCATGTCCACCATCGAGGAGCCCCCCAGAGACCGGCAGCCGGTGCAGACCTTCGTCATCGAGCACGACTGGAACGCCGTGTGCGACGCCATCCGCCGGGAGCTGCTCCGGGGCGGGCAGGTCTATTACCTCCACAACCGGGTGGACAACATCGAGCGCACCGCGCTCCGGCTGCAGAAGATGCTGGAGGGCGTCAGCGTGGGCGTGGCCCACGGCAAAATGGACGAGGAACAGCTCTCCCGCGTCATGGACGACGTGGTGGAGGGTCGGGTGCAGGTGCTGGTGTGCACCACCATCATCGAGACTGGCATCGACATCCCCAACGTGAACACCCTGATCGTGGAGGACGCGGACAAGCTGGGTCTGGCCCAGCTCCATCAGCTCCGGGGCCGGGTGGGCCGCAGCGCCCGCCGGGCCAGCGCCTATCTCACCTACCGGCCGGACAAGGTGATCTCCGAGATCGCCGAAAAGCGGCTCACCGCCATCCGGGAGTTTGCCGAATTCAACGCCGGCTTCCAGATCGCCATGCGGGATCTGGAGATCCGGGGCGCGGGCAATCTGCTGGGGGCGGAGCAGTCGGGCCACATGATGGACGTGGGCTACGATATGTATCTCAAGCTGCTGGAGGAGGCGGTGCTGGAGGAAAAGGGCGAGACGCCCCCCGTGCGCACCGAGTGCAGCGCGGATCTGTCCGTCACAGCCAACATCCCCGATAAGTACGTCCCCTCCGCCGAGCAGCGGATGGACCTCTACCGGCGCATCGCCCTGATCCGCACCGAGGCGGACGCGGACGATCTCACCGACGAGCTCATCGACCGCTTCGGGGATCCCCCCGCCAGCGTCAACGCCCTGATCCACGTGGCGCTGCTCCGGGGCGAGGCAGGCCGGGCCGGCATCTCCGACATCTCCCAGAAGGGCGGCATGCTGTATTTCAAGGTGGAGGACTTCGCCATAGAGCGGCTCTCCGCCCTGTACGCCCGGACCGAGTTCAAGGGCCGGGTGAAGCTGGAGGCCGGACGGGAACCCCGGCTGGGGCTGAAGCTCCGGCCCGGCGCCCGGCCCATCAACGAGGCACGGACCCTGGTCTCCGCCTGGGCGGAGACGGGAGCGGCCTCCTGAAAATCCCAACAAGAGAGGTATACGCGATGAAAACCAAGAAGATCACGGCGCTGCTGCTGTGCGCGCTGCTGCTGACGGGGCTGTTGGCCGGCTGCGGCGGCCAGAAGAAGGACGCGGGGCCCTCCCCGGCCCCGGAGACCTCCGCCCCGCCGGAGGAGACCGCGGCCCCGGAGACCACCTCCGAGCCCGACCCCGAGGAAGCCCAGGCTCAGGCGGAAGCCCAGGCCCAGGCCATCATCGACACCCTGATGGCCGTTCGGGAGACGTATCCCGCCGACACGGTGATCTGCACCGTCAACGGTTTTGAGGTGACCTGGGGGATGTACTATTACTTCCTGTCCGGGGATCTGGAGGAGCTGACCTACTACACCCACTCCCTGCCCGGGGATTTCAGCGAGTCCCTCACCGACGACGTGACCTTTGCCGACTACTTTAAAAACTCCGCCCGGTCCCAGTGCGTGTACTACGCCGTGGCCCAGACCAAGGCCGCGGAGCTGGGCGCGGGTCTCACTGCCGAGCAGGAGGAGGAGATCGGCCGGTACTGGGAGAAGATCGTGGAGTCCTACGGCGGGGAGGAGGCCACAGCCCAGGCCCTGCGGGAGTCCTGCCTGGATCAGGAGACCTTCCTGACCTTCCTGCGGAGCAACGAGGCCCTTGCCAACGTGATGGACCAGCTCTACGGCGCCGCCGGGGAGCGGCTCACCGACGAGCAGGTGACCGCCTGGGCCGGGGAGAACGGCTATGCCCGGGCCAAGCACATCCTCTATTATTTCTACGACGACCAGGGCCAGCCCCTGGACGAGGCGGGCGTCGCCGCGCTGAAGGTGAAGGCCGACGAGACTCTGGCCGAGCTGCAGGCCCTGTCGGAGGACCGGGAGGCTCTGGAGGCCCGGTTCGACGAGATCATGGCCACCGACACCGGCGACCCGGGTCTGGCGGACTTCCCGGAGGGCTACACCTTCCCCGCCGGGACCATGTATGATGCCTTTGAGGAGGCGACCTTTGCCCTGGAGGACTACGCCCTGTCGGAGATCGTGGAATCCCAGAGCGGGTATCACATCATCCTGCGGCTGCCCCTGCTGCCGGACGGCCCCACCCTGGACCGGAACTCCAGCACCGGCGAGTACATGACGCTGCGGGAGAGCGCCGCCAACGATATGTTCTCCCAGGACCTGGCGGGCTGGATCCGGGACGCGGAGATCGTCTGGAACGACGGGTTCGAGGACCTGGACCTCAACGCCCTGTTTGCCTCGGAGGATTGATACGCTTACGACAGACGCCGGAGACCCTTTGGTCTCCGGCGTCTGTGTCGTTGCAGGGCGTCGGCGTCCGACGCGGAAATCGTACGGGATCCTTCACACTGTCCTCCCGAGCGCAGCGAGGGATCCCGCCGTCCGGCGCGGAAGCCCTATGGGATCCTTCGTCGCTGGCGCTCCTCAGGATGACAGGCGGGCAACATACTGCGCGGAAGCCTCACGGGATCCTTCGTCGCGCTGCTCCTCAGGATGACAGACGGGCAACATACTGCGCGGAAACCTTATGAGATCCTTCGTCGCTGGCGCTCCTCAGGATGACAAGCGGTAGCGACCCCGATTTCCCTGTCATCCTCTTCCCCTCCGGCGCAGCCGCCCGATAAGGACGCACACCGGCAGCACGGCGAACACCAGCGCCGCGTGCCCCGGGGCGACGACCCCAACTCCCAGCCGCCCCAGATCAAGGGCCGTGGGCGCGCACAGCCATCCCCACAGCCCCATGAGCGCGGCGCAGCCCCACACCACAGCGGGCCGGGGCGAAGGTCCCGGACCTCGCAGGGCCAGCGCCGCCGCGCCGGAGGCGCTGTGGAGCAGCGCGCTGAGCAGCAGAAAGTCCGCCGCCACCCACTGGGCGGCCACCAGCGCTTCCACCCGTTCCAGCAGATTGGGGATGCGGATGCTGCGGATCATCACGAAAAAGGGATAGTTCATCCGCTCCGTCATGGCCGGGCCGAAGGTGCCCACCGTGGTGACGCACAGGGCCAGCCCCAGGGCCGCCTGGCCCAGAAACGCCGCGGCAAAGGTGCCGTGGAGCCGCCCCGGCTCCGTTTTCCCCGCCAGAAAGCCCGCCTCCGCCCCCACCGCCAGGGCGCTCATCAGCCGCAGCAGCCCCGACAGGGCGCCGGCCGCGTCGCGGCTGGTCAGGGGCAGCAGATTGGCGCTGTCCATGTTCTTGCCGCAGGAGAGGAACACCAGCACGAACACCAGCCCCAAAGCCGGGGACACGAGCATGGCGCACCGGCCCAGGACCCGGAGGCGCCCCAGTCCTGCCATCAGCGCCAGGGCCAGCATCACCCCCATGAAGACCCAGGGCTCGCTCTCGGGGTACACCGCCGAGACAAAACGGTCCGCCCCCGCCCGGAGCACGAAGCCCCCGTAAAAAACGAACCACACGGCCCAGAGTCCCGCCGCGATCCGTCCCGCCCCAGGGCCCAGATCCCGGCACAGACGCTCCCCCAGACCCTCTCCCGGGCTCCGGGAGGCCAGCAGCGCCCCCATCAGCACACCCAGCAGCGCCGCCGCCGGCAGGGAGAGCAGCGCCGACAGCCATACCCCCCGGCCCGCCGCCGTCACAGCCCCGCCGGGGGCCTGCCGGATCATGGGGGAGACCATGATCCCCCAGAGCAGAGCGCCCAGCTGCCGCCGGGTGAGCCGGTCCTCCCTCATGGGGCCGCCTCCTCTCCGGCGATGGGCACTGCGCCGTACACGTCGTAGGAGCGCTCCACCGACGCCTGCACCCGCACCTGCCAGGTCAGCGGCGGGAACCCCCCGGCCGCCCGGGCCCCCCGGGGCAGACCCCCGGCTTTCCGCTCCGTCAGGGCCGCCAGCTCCAGAAAATCCGCCTCCAGTGTCCGGGAGGCCTCCAGCGCCGCCTCCGCCTGGAGCTGCACGGCCCGGGCCAGCGCCTGCTCCAGCTCGGGCAGGACCCCGTCGGCCCCGGGATCCGCTCCGTCGGAGTGTATGACGCCCGCCCGCACCTGCAGCTCCGCGTCCAGCACGATCCCCGTATCCGGGTCCCACCGGGGAGTGAGCGCCGCCTCCGCGGAGCGCAGCTCCACCGTCACGGTCCCTTCGTCCCGGGGGAGGACGTAGCGGGCCGCGCCCGCCAGCCCCAGCAGCAGATCCGTGCCCAGGGATTCGTCCGCGTTGAGAAAACCCGCCAGCCGCCCCTCCCGGAGCACGGCGTAGCCCGCCTCCACTACCGGCAGGGCCCCCTCCCCGGCGGAAGGGACGTTCCCGCCTGGCTCCCGGGCCGCCACGGCGCAGCACAGGGCGGCTCCGCTGCGGCTCAGCCGCCGGGCTACGTCCAGCACGGAGAAGCAGTGGGCGGTGCCCATCCGCTCCGTGTCCCGCTGCAGAGAGGCCAGCAGGACCGTCGCCTCGTAATCCGGATCCTCCGAGGCGGTGACCAGCTCCCGGGCCGTGCCGCCCCGGACCACCAGCAGCGGCAGGTTCATGGGCGTCTGGGTGCTGCGCTCGAAATAGTCCAGCAGCGGCCCCGCCCCCCGCCGTGCGGCGTCCTCCCCCAGCACCGCGTAGCGCACGTGGGAGAAAAACAGCTCCTCCCGGGCCGACCAGTGCTGCAGATTCCGTATGGCGGCGGGGATGCTCTCCCCTCCGGCGGCCAGCCGCACCCCCTCTCCGCCCCCCGGCTGAGGCCCGGAGGAGGCGGACACCGTCACGCCGTCTCCCCGGACGTCGCAGCCCAGGGTCTGGATCAGCTGCAGCTGTTCCACCTCCCGGGAGTGCACCGGCCAGCCGCAGCCCTCCAGGGGGAGCATCCCGGCTATACATATTATAATAATAGCACGTTTCATCCGCTGGCTCCTTTCTCCGGGGATCGCCCCGGCCGGTCGCCGCACAGCGGCCACAGGCAGCACACCCCCAGGTTTTCCGTGTCGCACAGCCGCCACAACAGAGCCATCAGCCCCGCCATGACCCCAAACAGCCCCAGCGCCGCGGCGCACAGCACCAGGGCGAACCGCCACAGCCGCACCGCCGCCCCCAGCTCCTGGCTGGGCTGGGTGTAGGTGCCGATGCCCGCCATGGCCACCACGATGATCACGATAGGGCTCAGGACCTTGGCCTCCACCGCCGACTGGCCCACGATCAGCGCGCCGATCACGCTCACCGTCTGCCCCACCGGGTCCGGCAGCCGGATCCCCGCCTCCTGGAGCAGCTCAAAGGACAGCAGCATCCCCAGCACCTCCGCCGCCGTGGAAAAGGGCACCTCCTCCTTGGCCCGGATCACCGAGGTCAGCAGCTTCACGGGTATCATCTCCTGGTGGTACATGGCCGCCGCCACGTAGGCCGCCGGCAGCAGCAGCGCGATCAGCAGCGCCAGCGCCCGCAGGGCCGTCAGCGCCGCCGCCACCGGAGCGTGACGGGCCCGGTCCTCCTGGGTGCAGAGCATCTCCGGCAGCGATCCGGGCAGCAGGAACCCCACCGGCAGCCCGTCGCACAGCACCCCCACCTTCCCCTGCAGCAGACCCCGGGCGAAGCGGTCCGGCCGCTCGGTGTGCAGCGTCTGGGGCACCAGACTCCGGGGCGGCGCGGCCAGCTGCCGTTCCAGGGCCCCCGGGGAGGTGAGGGACGGACCGTTCAGCGCCCGGAGCCGGGCTTGCAGCGCCGCCACCCGGTCCGGCGGGGCGACGCCCTCCACGTACAGCAGATCCACCCGGACGCCCCCCGGCCCCCCGGCGCTCTGCTCCCAGAGCTTCAGCGCCGGCACGGGCAGCCGTCGGCGCACCAGGGCCGTGTTGGTGCGCAGCGTCTCCGTAAAGGAGTCCCGGGCCCCCAGCACGGACTTTTCCACCATGGGCGCCTCCACGCCCCGGCCGGCCTGGCTCCGGACCTCAAAGCACAGCGCCAGACCCAGCTTCGGCAAAAGCAGCGCCGCGCACCCGGCGCACAGGTCCGCGGCCGTCTCATCCTCCCGCCGCCGGAGACGCACCGAGCCGCTGTACACCCCGCCGTCCATGGCCGCGGCCAGCAGAGCCGTCTCGCTGCGGCAGCCCAGGGCGTACAGCGGCCGGATCACGTCCTCGGAGATGCTCCGAGCCTCGGTGAGCCCGTCCAGCCACAGCGCCTCCACCGCCGCGCCCCCTTTTCCGCAGCGGAGAGTGCGCCGGATCAGATCCCCGCAACCGGCAAATCTCCCCTCCAGACCCGATAGGGTAACCTCCCCTTTCGGGGTCGTCCGTTGGTCTTTCAAATCAAACATATTGGTAGTTTGTCCCGGCAAAAACACAATATTTAGACCCCGAAAAAATTCCTGAAAAAAAGTCAAAAAAATGCTTGACAAAGCGGGAATTCAGATGGTATATTAGCAAAGCGCCGCGCGGGAAGAGAGTTTTCCTCCCGGCTGCGGAGCGAAATGTGTACCTTGTAAATTGAACAAAGTGAAAACAGCTTATGCAAATAAGCACCAGAAAGGGTTCTTTGCGGAACCGAGAGGTTCTGCATAAAATTTCTTTGAGAGCTAAGTAATAGCGATCAATAAAGATTTCACGATCCCGGAAGGGATCCTGAGATAGAATTTATTGAGAGTTTGATCCTGGCTCAGGACGAACGCTGGCGGCGTGCCTAACACATGCAAGTCGAACGAAGCACTTTCTGTTTGAGATT